>ODAI014210070.1_pt1 | contig 201449 bp, 252 predicted proteins | sample 1539321 | NCBI WGS metagenome assembly ODAI01 (sample SAMN02144231, study PRJEB22623) | gut metagenome | biome: sheep rumen | host: Ovis aries | place: New Zealand | reverse complement strand
TTCTTCTATATAACCTAATAATTGTGGTGTGTCAATAATACATCCAGATTCTTCCAAAGTTTCCCTTAGTAAGGCTTCTTCTAAACTTTCACCTTCATCTACTCCACCACCAATTAGCTTATATTCATTTTTATTTTTCTTATGAAGTATTCCTATTTTGTTTTCATCATTGAATAATATTACTCTAACCGCTGTTCTTGTTTTAGGGTTTATACATTCAATAATTTCCTCACCAATATCTTCATCTGTAATTTTTCCTATAAAATTCATTTTTATTTCTCCTTTCATTAATTTTTATATATTAAATGATAACTTATATTACTTTTAAATAAAAACTGTTCTATGGACATTCTCGTTATAATGAGCTATATTAAAAAATGATGAGGCGATAATAACTACCACCTCATCCAACTGGTCGGACTTAAATGTCCTTTAAATAGACAAATGTTTCATACTCGCACATTTTTGTGATAATATCGTCAGGAATACGATTACTTTCACAAATAAGATTTCTGCTGAATAGTGTTTGCATTTCTTGTACCGTGACATCAACTTTAGGGTCGGGAGAGTGTAATGAGTTGACAGAGAATACCAAGAATGTACCCTCCTGATTCATCTCTCTCTTTTTACCTTCGCTTCCATCCTTTTCCATCAATACCAGTCGCTGTTCTCGATATTCCCCGAGCATATCAGATATATCGAATACATACGACAGATAATTCAGTTCAAAGATTTTACGAGTGTCTGCCTTAAAAGCATATACATCTCTGACAAGATTCTCGTAGGTTATATTAGGTTTACCAATTACAATAAGTACTCCATAGTTGCCGTAACAGTCTTTGAACATTGTATTGATTGGTATTATGTGTCGCTGCTCTGGGATTGTGGGATGTAGTACAACATTCAGTGTAGCATAATCCTTTACTGCATAGAAACCTAAAATTTCATAACCGTGTCTGTTCAGCTCTGCAATGTATGTCCGTAAATGTCTATTGCCATTAGGTTTGACAATCAAATAGCTATACTTCATAGAGTCAAATTTCAACTCAGTATAGTGTTCGATGTCATGGCGTAGTTTGGTGTAACCTAAGTCAGTAATTTTCATACTATCGTCCTCCTAAAAGCGTTAGTTATGTATAATGTATTAACTTGTAGTCTATATTGTAACACACTTTTTAAAATATTGCAACACTTTCAGTTAATTTTTTTATGTAAAGTATATATGTTTACAAATTTTATAAATTGTATTGACAAATGTTTTGATTTATTGTAAAATAGTAGGCTGAATATTTAAAATAATAATTAGAGGTGATTTTATGAATAATGATATAGTATACCCAGATTACAATCATTGTATATTGAATACGATAAGTTCTATTTTACACTATTATGGGGTATCCACTAAATATAATGGTAATACCAAATTAGATGAAATTTTAACTCAACATCAATATGATAATGTGGTTTTAATTATTTTAGATGGTATGGGAAATAATATCTTAAATTCAATATCTCCTAATGGATTTTTGAATAAATATAAATTAGATGAAATTACTACAGTATATCCATCTACAACCACAGCAGCTATGACTACTTATTACTCAGGTAAACCTCCTATTGAAACTGGTTGGATTGCAATGTCACAATATTTTAAAGAATACGGACGAGCAATTGAAATGTTACGTGGCATAGATTCATACACTGGGGAATCATATAAACATATGGATAAAGATTTATATAATTTAATTGCATACACACCAATATATGAACAGATTGAAAATGCAACAAATAATAAAGTTAAAGCATATGAAATTTTACCTACATTTTGTAGAACTCATAGCCAAAAAAGTTGTAATGCTAATACTGTATCAGCAATGTGTGATTGTATTCAATCTTTATGTACTAATAGTGACCGTAATTTTATACTAGCTTATAATGATAATCCAGATACATTATTGCATAAATATGGCTGTACCTCACAAGTAGTTAGTGAATTTATTAAAGATGCTGAAAATAATATTCAAGTATTAATAGATAAATTGCAATCAACAAATTCATTAATTATTATTTCAGCTGACCATGGGCATAAAGATATTAGTATTGTTTATGATGTAATCAATATACCTGAATTACAAGAATGTTTTTTACTACCACCAAGTTTAGAATCTAGGTCAGTAACTTTTTGGATTAAAGATTCTAAGAAAGTACAATTTGAAACCTATTTTAAACAACATTTTAAAAATGAATTTTTACTACTCACTAAAGAAGACTTTTTATTTCAACATTATTTAGGATATGGTACAACACACCCTAAGATTAATGATTTTTTAGGAAATTATGTGGCAATATCTATAGATAGTTCTATACTTAAACTAGGAACTAAACTGTCAGTAGATAAACCGAAAAAGAAATCAACCCATTGTGGATTGACTAGAGATGAAATGATAGTTCCTTTAATTGTAATAGAATCCTAATAAAAAATAGAGAGCGATTTAATCTTATTGATTTAATCGACTCTCTATTTTTGTTTTATGTCACTAATTAAATGAAATTGTGGGTTGCTTTGCGAATTCGAGGACTGAGTTTATCGTAGTTATGGCGAATGAAATCCATGAAATCATTACCAGTTTTTTCTACGTTATCCCAGAAGGGGAATCTTCTCCAGTTCCACAGTTCACCCTGAATATTATGCTCCAGAGCAATGAGTTGTCTTACATACTGACGAGGGATGTACAGTTCAGAATCATATGAGATATACCACTGATTGTTATAATCCCTTATTAATAAGTAAGAATCTGATTTGTATTCGTGCAGGTCATTGATGTTAATAGGATTAATGGGGATACCTGTTGCAGTAGTCGTACCTTCAACATTTAATTCGCTTGGACACGCATGGATATGTGCATGTACAATAGATGTTTTAGGTTTACCTTTACCTTCCATTCCAGAACCATTTTCCCATATCAGTACATGCTTTCCGTACATTCTTTCCAGAATATAATTGACATCATCAATGACATCAAGCATTTCCAGTCTAAGGTTTAACGGAAGTTCTGCACAAGACATCACATGCGGTTTAGGAAGTATCATCAGATAACCGTCGATAAATGCTCCACTGCCGGGAATTACCAGAAAATTTTCTGACTCATACAAACTTGCTTGATAGTGTACAGGCTTTCCAGCAAGAAGCTTACAAAACAGGCAGTCTGACTTGCGAGGACTTTTATCTGATGCATTTGATACATGGTCTCCTATGTCAATATCACATAAATCTGCGATTTCCATGAACTGTCTGATAATATTGCTTTTGATGTTAATAATATTGTTTACGCCATAAATCCTTGTATTAGAATCTGTAGCATATACCTGTATAACATCTGCGGACGGAACCTCGGTGGGTACAGCTTCTGCACGGCAGACAACACTTTTGTTTTTATCGAATACTTTAGCAAAAACATCGAACGATGCTACTGTCATAATAACAGTTATTGCCTTGAATCCGATAAGTCCTTCCAGTACTGTCCGGACAACCGATTCGTTGCCTGTTACAGCAAATACTTTTTTTGTGGGTTTCATAAAACATTACTCCTCTCGTAAACTTAGATTAATTTATCTTATTTACATATTTTGAAATTTGTGTACCCACATTATACATCTACAAATATTTTATGTCAAGTAGTTTTTAAAAAATTTTTAAAATTAATATATATGTATTTACATTTTTTTAATAATCTTATATAATGATTTTAGTCAATTAATTGACTACTTCCATTCTATTTTATGTATCTTTAACCTTAGTGTTAATTACTACATAAAATATAGCATTAAGACTAGGTTATCATTGCTCCTAGTCTTTATTTATTTTATTATATAAATTAAAAAGAGGGGGTTTATATTACCCTCTCTTTAATTTAATTCTTTTTAGGTGTTGTTGTTTGTGTACCAATATATCTTGATAATGTTGTATCATTATATCCATTACCAGCCATATTAGTTTTTTGTGTATTAGCATCATTTTCTGTGATTTGCCATTGTTTATATTGTGGTTGAGCATATGGTATTGGCTTATCATAGATTATTGTTGTACTAAACATTCTTAAATCTGGATTTTGTCTACTAAATTGTCCCATATTATAATCATTTATCCAACATCCTAATAACCACCAACTTATTTGTCTTGTACCATTTGGTGCCCATTTATATAAAATTCCATCATTTGAGTAATACTCTTTGAATCCTATTTTATCATTTAAAATGTTATGTGCCATTGAATACCAAGCCAATAATATTGCTTCTGTATTTTTACCAATATAATCAGTAAATGTTATTGAACTATCTGCTACAGATGGTACACCTGCATAAGATACTGTTCCATTACCTGTTTTAACTCTAATTGGTTCAATTGACATTTGTGGTCCTGTGTAATCTCTTATTGATAATGCTAATGTTTCTGAAGCTTCATCAGCATCTGCAACAAAATTACCTTCCATATCATATAAATCTCTTGTGAATTTAATTTTTAATATGAAGTCTGAACTTCTACCTGGTTCAAAATCAGCTTTATGTGTTAATATATATGAAGTACCTAAATATTTATTTACTATCTCAGCTGTTTCACCATTCTCTGGCTTATATCCATATGTATAGTTATCACTATTACTTCTATCAATTATAATCGCCATTATGCTTCACCTCCTACATTCATTTCTACACTTCCATATGCAACATTAAGATATATTTCAATCTCTTTAATTGTAGGTGTTAAGAAGATATCTAATTTAATTTTTAATTTTCTTGGTTCATCATTTGAACTAATATTTGCTATAGTATAATCTGTTATACTTCCCTCAGATTTCATCTTATTTAAGAACTTAGCTGTTTTTAATGAGAATGTCTCAAATGCAGATATTGAGTTATATTGATATTGAAGTTCTGTTCCAAGATTATATACAAATCTTCTAATTTCAATTATAGCTAAATCAGCACTTGATTCATAAAAAGCATTTTCCTCTATAATATTTGGATTTGGAATTAATAATGTACTGTTTCCAGCAATTACATAACTTCCACCTTGTAATCTCATAATTGGATTAATATTTACTTGGTCATCAGATTGCCAATCTTCACTTATAGCTGAACCGATTTCAAATTCAGTTTTAATTATATTTGGTATGATTCCACTTGTTAATCCAGCTTTAGGTGTATAAGCTGATTTTCCATTTCCTAAATCACTTGCGATTACTGTTAAATATGCATATGATGGTGGCATCCATACTTGGCTATTACCTACTTGCATATATACCCATGGAGCACATACACTTGCACTTGGTATAGCTTGGTCACTAGCTGTTTGAGTATAACCAACTACTTCAGCTAATGCTTGTTGAGATTCAGCAGATGTACCTAAAGGCAAATCAATTAAAGCTCTACAATCTTGTCTAATTAATGTTAAGGCTTTCATTGCATCTGCGATTGGATGTGTAGTTTCCATTGTTTCACCATCTGTATATCCTCCAGATGTTATAAATTTAGGTTGATATAGTATTTTGTCTGTTATTGATGTAATATAAAATGGAATTTCTTTTGCTACATCTAAATCTGTAAAAGATGTTTCTTCATCTTCTGTATATACAAAATCAGCTCCTCCTGATAAATATTGTCCAGTTATAATCATTTCTTGATATGTTGTTTCATCTGATTTTACATCTACATTAATTCTATCAAATTGTGTAGTTAAAAATCCATTTAATATTGCAGTATTTTTTTCAATAACACTTGCTGTAGCTAAATATGTTGCAATTCTTTTTGACTCTAATAATGTAACATTGTTTAATTTTACATCTACCCAAAATGCTAATCCAGTATCTCTAAAAGTTATAGCTAAATTATTTCCATAAGTTCCACCAAATTTTTCTGTTATAACTAAGTCTACAACCTCAGTTTCATCTGCTGTAGTATGTTTTACTTCTAATTTAGCTCTTTTAACTCCTATAGCTGTTCCTTCTTGAATCGCTTCTTCTGTAACACTACTTTGATTCTTATATGCAATTCTTTGAAATAATACAGGTAATCCTGCACTTAATAATCCTGCCACATATTCAAATGTATGTGGTCCACCTTCAACGCCGTGGTCACCACAAGTAGCTATAAATTCATCTAGTGATGTGAATGCATGAACACCTTTCCAATCACCAGTTATAGCAGTACCTGGTACATATACCCAGTTATCAATATATGTTCTTGAATTAGTTAATTGTCTTGATAAATTATTTGTATATATATTTATAAATGCCATATGTGTTTACTCCTTTCATTTTATTTATTTAATTTTTCATTAAATATCTTTATATCATTTTTTGAATAATGATGTTTTTTTGATTCATTTAATTTTTTATTTAGTCTATTCCTTCTTGCAGCTTCTAGTTTTGCCTTATATTTAGGTTCAATTGTTTCATTTTTAACTTGTTTATTATGTTTAAATACAGGTTTCTTTGATTCAGTTAGTTCTCCTGATACGACAGCATCTAAATAGTAAGTTACAGTTTCTTGTACTGTATTCCATAATTCATCATCATCTAATATACTATCTACTACTAAATTTAGTTTAGACTCATCTTTTAATATGTCTTGATATTTAGTATTTCCATTTAAACTGTCCATATTTTCTGCAAGTTCACTAACAACAGATGCTATATACTTTGGACCATATTGTGCTGAACTATAAGCATTACTTTCTTCCATTTTTTTATTCTCATTAAATGGTAAATCTATATTATCTTCATCATCAGCTGTTATAACTGTATGTCCTTGGAATAGTTCCTTAAACCAAGCCTCTCCTCTTGTACCACATTTCTCGCATTGCCATGGATAATATTCCATATCCCCATCTACATGTTCTACAGCTCCATAATATAATTGAGAATTGCATACTGGGCAATATCCATCTTTATTATCGAAATATTTAACTCCCATATATTCTTTATCAGGTGTTACAGCTTCAGTTTTCTTTTCTTCATTATTATCTAATAGATAACAGTAATCGACTTTCCAGCCATCTTCTCCATCATACATATAAGCATCTAATCTTACTGCCAAATCTTTACCATCTAGACAATCTCCCCAAATAGAATTACTTATTTTACCATCTTGTAATCCTTTACTTGTTTCATTAGATACCTTGTAACTTCTTTCTTCTTCACTGTAGGGTTTATCAAATGAATCTTCTGTAAATACTATAATGCCCTCTAATGTTTTACCATCTTTGTCAGCTTTACGCATTGTATTTTTAAGTTCATCATATGTTATATGATTATCTTTAGATTCTGTTAATGTTGTTTTATTTTCTACTTTCTTTTTTCTTTTTATGATTCTATTAATACTATTTCCCTCAGCTAGACATTCTTTTAATTTTGCTTTAGCTTCAGCTCTAGTTTTAGCTTCAACTAAATCTGTCCATCCTTCATTACATCTACGTTGAACTACATATGATTCTTCAAATATCTCATCAGTAATAGCTTCATCTTCTTCTGGTAATTCAGTAGGTGTATCCTCTGTTTCATCATTTGTCTCATCATCTGTTTCTACATTAGGTCTTTCTACATCATCTGGAGTTTCATCTTTTACTTCAACTACTTCTCCATCATTAACCTCTACTTCAACTTCTTTACCATCTTCTGATACTTCTATTTCAATATTTTCTTCTATTTTCTTAGATTCATCTAATGGTTCATCTACGATTTCATCAATTTGTTCTGGTGATAATTCTTGTTCTGGTATTATAGTGTCATCTCCTTCTACAGGAACTTCAACTACATCAGTTTCTACAGATTCTTCTGGACTAATAACTGGGTCTTGTTTATCAGTTACTATAACAGTAGCTTCATCTGTTTCAACTATTGTATTATTATTATCATCTATAGATACATTAATATCTTCTGTTTTCTTTGCTTTTCTTTTAGATAATTTTTTATTTTCAGTTAAATCTAATTTACCTTGTAAAGCAAGCATTGTAGCTTCTGTTAAACTTAATTTGTTTTTCATCTTTATAAGTGACCTCCTTCTTTTTAATTTAATACTGTAAATATATCTTTATTATCATCCAAAAATTGTCTTACTTCTTGAATCTCTGCATTACCTTCGGCTAATAATGTAGGTCCATCTAATTGGAATTTTGCTGAATTAGATGTATATTTACTTCTAATTCTACCTATTACAACCTTACACATTCCTAGTGCTAATTTTCTTAATTGTGTTTCCCAGTGTTGTTCTCTAATATCTTCAACCGAATAATATTCTGGTTTGAAGTTTATAGTAACATAACTTGGAAAATTTGGATTAGAATACACATATAATTTTCTATTTGGTTTATCCCAATAGAATTCCATATCTGTTGCCAATATATTTAAATTACGTTTAACTTGTACTGCGTTCATATAGTCATCTATATTATACATTCCAGTTACATTCATTAAGTCCATTGCAGGCATTTGAAATGGTACACCGGTTAATACACTATCTGAACCTCTTAATACACTTTCAACACTATCTACATTAAATTTTTTTAAATCTATGCAATTTGCATATGGAACAGTTACAGTATATGTATCAGTCATATAATGTACAATTTCTTCAAAAGCTTGTTCCACAATTAATTTAATATCTTCGGGACGTAATTCTAAATCTAATATTTGCCCTCCAAGTTGAGATTCAATATATAATACAATTTTTTTCATACGCTTTTTCATTCTAGGATATTTTGGAGGCTTTACTAAATCCTTATCTTTAAATATAGGGTCTAGTTCATCATTTTTATCTGTAATGTCGTTATCCATTATATAACCCCCTTATTTTTATAAAGAGGTAATCAAATATTTAATATATGTGAGGTAGATTACATATATTTAATTAATACTCGATTACCTCTTTAAATATTTTTATATTAAGTTAGTTCTTAATATCTAATTTAAAATATTATTCAGCTTTTGTAACTGATAATCCTTTATCAGCATCAGCTAATGCTAAATAATATGCAGCTTCTTCAGATGATGCAGCTGAAATTATAACTTTATCTTCTGGTTTTAAAACTTCAACAAAGTTAACTCTAAAATATCTAAATGCAACATCCTCTGTTCCTACGTTCTCTAATGTAATTACCACTGGTAATTCAGATAAATCTTTTACTGCCATGTACATTACCTCCTCTAAAATTTTTATTTAGTTGGTTATGCATCCAACTATGATTTCCTCTTTACTTTCTGAATAGTCTTATAGACAAAGGGTTCAAGAGGTAATATTAAAATATCATCTACCCCAGAACAACTTTATGTCATTCTGATAATATTTTACTAAATTAATATAGAAAATCTGTCAATGATTGCACTTTAGCTTTTGTTTTAGCTACAGTCTTTTTCTTTGTATTTACTTTAACTGGTTTAATTTCTTCTGTTGTTTTTGTAGGTGTTTCTTCTACTTTAACAACTTCTTCCACAGTTTCCTCTACAGTTTCCTCTACAGTAGTATTTTCTACATTTGTATCTATTTCATTTACTTCTACTGCTGGTGTTAATTCTGGTGCTAATTCCTCTACAGCATTTGTTTTTCTTACTTTTGCCATTGATATAATCCTCCTTTAATAAATTTTAAACTCAATAATATTTTACTTATAAACAATAAAAAAGAGCAGTTTTTTCTACTACCCTTTTTATTACTATTTTCTTTTATAAAATTTATACCAATCAATTATTGCTTCTTCTTTGGTTTGTTGGTATTTAAATTTCCAATAATAAATTCCATTTAGTATACCAGATTGTTCTTCTTCCCATCTATTTATCGCATCATCTTTAGTCTGGTAAGATTTATACTCCCATAAATCCCAACTATCTAATCCATATCTTCTATAATCTGTTCCATTTCCTATATCTAATGTTACATCTTTAAGCTTTCTACGAATTTTTCGATTATTGTATTGCTTACCTTTCTTTAATGATTTACCCCAAAGATTATCTCTAAACAATGGGAATTTTTTGTAACTTCTACTCATAATAATCAACCTTTCTACTACTTCAGTTAAGTAGCTAGAAGACTGATAACACTCTCATTTTTTTCATAATATCACTTCTTTCCATATATAGTTTTTCTACGATTAATTTCCGAATTAAATTCTTCTATTTTATATTTTACATACTCTTCATCACAGTTACCGGCTTTTAAAGCTGTTTCTAAATATTTCACGCAATTTCGAATATAACCTATTGCCATTTCATTTATTTTCATCCTTTTCCCATATTTAGACACCCAATATCCTCTATTATAAATATCGTCTTCATCATAAGCATCAATACCCATATCTTCTGCGTAACTCATTATATGTTCCTCCTCTATCTATTTGAATTTCGTTTAAGTAATTCTGCTCGAGTAATTAATTCTAAATTATCTATTGTTATATTATCTGGATTACCATCTTTTAAATATATCACATACCCCTTAGGTATATCTTGTTGATGATTTACTTCCCATACATATCGTTTATATAAATTATTCGGTTTTCTATTGCCTCTCCAATCTATATTAATATAATATTCAGTTTCTACATTTCCTTTATATTTACCAGATTTATGTGCATGTGTTCTTTGTACTACCACACCTTTATGTAATGTATTATGGGGTAAATATCTATTTTCAATTTTAGATAATGGGGAATGTGAATTATATTGATATTGTATGTGAGTTTTACTGCACTTTCTTATATTATCTGCTGACATATAGGTATTTCGTTTTCTACCCTTATTAAATGGTGTATTACCTTTTTTAAATAATGTATCCATATATGCTTTACTATGATGTGCACTTTTATGATATATTTTCAGTAATTTACTTAAACATTGTTTGCTACAAGTCTTTTTATTTGGATAGTTATTGGATGTCTCAAATAATGTATTACATATAACACATTTGTTCATTTATACTCCTCCAATATGATTCTTTACGATTTTGTTGTTAACAACAATATGGTAACATATCATTACGAATTTATATATATAATATCACAATTTGCGATAATTGTAAATATAATATTTTGGTTCCAATGTATCCATATTTATTAAATTAATAAAAACAGATAGTATTGATATATACTATCTGTCTAATTTATTTATTTATATTAAAAACACCATTTATATCATCATTTAGCATTGTTGCTGGTAATTGTCCATTCCATTTATTAATCATTTTTTCTTGTATTTCAAGTTCTTTTAAACGTATAGTGCTTTCAGTAACTTGACTGTTTTGTAATGCCATAACTTGTGCATCCTTTTCGGCTACAGAAATCTCTTTTTCATTTTGAATTTTTTGTTTTTCCAATTCAGCTTTAGCAGATTCAACTTCTTGTTGTTTTACAGCTTTGGTTTCAATAGCTTGATTAAATGCATCACTAAAATCAATATTTGTGATATTAAATTCAGTTATAGCAAATCCTCTTGTATGAATTTTATTAAATAATATTTCATGAGTCATTGCAGATACTTCGGCTCTTTTGGTAATTAATTCTTCTGCTGTATATTGTGCCATTACACTTTTTACACTTTCTAATATAGCAGGACTAATTATAATATTTTCAAAATCTTTTCCAACTTCTTTATATAATTTAACAGCTGAGTCTTTTTCTACATTATAATTTACAGCTATTGTAACATTTACAGTTTGCATATCCTTAGTAGAACTTTCACTTGTTACTTCTATTTTTTTAGTTTTACAGTCTATTAATTCGATTTGTTCAATTCCTACTAATTTAAAATTTAATCCCTCAGATAAGGTTGTATCTTGAACTTTGCCGAACTGAGATTTAACACCTACATATCCTGTTGGAATTATTTTCATTGATAGTATAATTAAAGTTATAATAACTAATACACTTAGTCCTATTATACCAATTTTGATTTTTAATTTATTATTCATAATTATTCTCCTTTTAATTTATTTAGTTCTGTTTCTAATTCTTTTATACGATTTAATCTATCTCGTTCTTTTATTGCATTTTCAAATTCTTCAAATGATATTATCTCATATTCTTCATGATAATTAATGTCATCATCATTTTTAAAAAATTCTAATGATACATATCCATCACCCTCGTAATACCAAAAATCGAATCCATTATTCAATATATAACGCTTATACTCTTCATTAAAGTCTTTAATATTGACTAATATTACATCGGTTTCTTGTATTTCACTATTATAAATTTTTTCAAATAAGTCTCTTTTATTCATCTATAATTCCTACCCTCTATAGTTATTTTCTTGTTCAGTAAAATTTTTCTTAAATTTAGCTACATTTTCATTTATAAAATTATTACTACATGCTACTATTTCACATATATCCTCATTATTATAACTCTTTGTTTCATGTTGATTATGTCCGAATTCTTCTAACCATACATGGGTTAATTCATGCTTTAATGTTTTAATCATAACATCTATATCTTCTAATTTTAATGTAATCTTTTTTTGCGGATATTCAGCTAAACCTAATAGGTTATCCCCTTGAAATGCTTCTACAATAACAATTTTGTATATTAAACCATTTACTTCAAATGTCATTATTTCATGTTCAGTATTCATAAATTTTCCTCCCCCTATGTAATCTATATGGCAGGGAAACTAGGATTTGAACCTAGACAGGCAGTTTTGGAGACTGATATGCTTGCCAATTACATTATTTCCCTATGTATAATTGGGGAGGGCTACTACAACATAGTTTTTCAACTATAGCCCTAATGATGTACTCTTTTGATTACATAAAAATGTTTTTATGTCGGTAACGATATATAGTTGTAGTAATATATATCTAATATGTATTTTACTATAATTTTAAAATTTTGTAAATATATATTTAAAATAAAAAAATGAGGGTACTACTCACTGTGACTACATAGTCACATACCCTCATTTTATACCCTGTTGTTTAAAGCACACCTAGGGTCCGTTTAAAGCTTATCGTAATAAATTATCTGGAATATTTACTACATTAATATTTTACTCATCATTTAATTCATTTTGTAAAAATTCGTCAGATACATCTGTACGTAATATTTTACCTAACATCTTATATACTCGTCTTACTCGTCTGCGTGGTATAAAATTCTGTAATTGTTCTTTTAGATTATGATTTTCATTTTTAAGCTTTGACATTTCAGATAATTTTACTTCTAATTCATAATTCTTTTTTAATATTTGTAATAATTGTTGTTTATTTACTTTTACATATTCTTCATCTATATTTTCATAAGGTATACTTTGATAAAATGCCATTTTAATTTTCCTCCTCGATTATTTCTAATGTATTCCAACTGTCATGTGTGTTTATTATATAAGGCTGTATACTTTCTAATACTTGTATTTGTCCCGTGATATGTTCTCTTAATACTACACCTATAACTCCAGTTCTAGTATTTCTAACTAATTTACCTGTATTTTTAAATTTCTGTGTAGTTTCTAAATATAAATTTAATATATCATCCATAGTTTATTTACCTCTTTTCTGATGTTTAATTTCTTTTCGATATTGTTTTGAATATTTATATAATATCTCGTGTACTACCTCTACATTTGCTTGTTCATTACATAGAGGGTCCACTATATACCAATCTTCTCCTAATAAATATTGCTGAAGTATATTTAATGCTTGTTGGGCATCCAGTTTTGGTGGACATACATTATCTTTATCCCAATTATTTTGTAACCATTCACTATATTTCATTACATATCACCTACTCTTCTAAATCTAAATCAAAAGCTACACACTCCAGTTCTTCTTTAGTTATAATTTTTCTAATATCAGCTAATGGAATTAATAATCCATCATACATTTCTTCATAATGTATTTTATTATCATATTTTCTTAATATTCCAATAATATCTCCATTTTCAATTAAATCTAATGCATCTTTAGCGTGAGATTTAATATCATTAGCTCCAACATCACAATAACCTGGGGTTAAAGTTGTTTCATAAAATACCTCGTCCATATCTAAAGTTATTTCATCTACTGATAGTATTTTACCAATTTTTCCATTTTTAGTTCTAAACCATTCATCAACTTTTAGTATTTCATTATTTGGTTTCGTCTCATCCCAATTAGCTAATTCTATATCCCACCCAAATTCTTTTAATATATTGGGTGTACCTGTTTTACCATAAAATGTATGAGTTCCTAGATAATGGTGATGTTTGAAATAATTTGATATTGTATCAGCAGTTTCTTCGATTGGTACTATATAGCCACTGCACATATCTTCATCAATTATTATTTTATATTTATCATTTGCAGGTACATTAGCTAGTTCTTTCCAATTTTTAATTAATTGTGTCATATACATATCCTCCTTTATTCTGATGGATTTATTATTATTTCTTGTGCCTTAAATTCTTTATCTTTACCTTTTATATAAGGCTCTATAAATACAACTTTACCGGATTTATAGTGTCTGTAATGTCCATGCACTTGAAAACTATGTGAATAAGTCCAACCTTGTTTTCTTGTTTGTAATGATGTTACATTTACAGTTCTAATTTTTTTAAAGTCATATATAGGAGTATTCATTATTTTTGTACTTTGAACTTCCACTGTATGTTTTTTACTTCTATGTGTTATTTTAGTATATGGTTGATTATATATATATTTAGTTGTTTTTGTAGTAGTAGCTATATACCATAAACAAGTTGATAATAGATATATATTATGTATATTTAATGCTGATGCATATTTATCCGCAATATTATCTTTATCATCATCATTTAAATCTGCGGATTCAAATTTGGGAAATAATAATTCTTCCATAGTTAACTGAGGCTCTGCATCACTTGAATCTCCAAATTCTATATAACCATTAGATAAAATACAACCATCTTGTCCATAAGTTTTAGTTATAATTGTATTATCTTTAATAAACTTAAACCATATAATAGGTCTTCTATGATTTGTAACAAATTCTACAAATTGAGTTTCAATATTTCTATATGTCATATGTGTATGTCGGGCTATTAATTTAATATATGGTTTCATTTTTTCTGCAATTTCGTTTAAATCTGTTAAAGGAAATTCGATATAAAAATAACCCTCATTGAATGAATGAGGTATATGCTTTTCAAATCTTATATCGGCATTCCACCAATCTAAAAACATATTTAATTTATTTTCAGGTAATATTAACTTAGGTAATGATTTATCAATTTTTAATATCTCATTTGATTTAGGCATATTATACTCCTTCTACATTCTATCTTTGAATGTACTATTATATAAATTTTTACCAAATTTTTTTCCACATTTAGTACAAGTATAGATAACATATGAATTAGCGTGAGCATCTTTAAAGGGTGTCACTTTTCCTTCAATATAATAATCGTGATTACATATTAATTGTTTTATATATTTAATCATTTTAAATTAATACCTCTTTCTTTAGCTACTTTTTCTATAATTAATTTTTCTTCTTCTGTAGATGGTTCCATATATTTTAATAAATCTAATCTATTAGATTTATCTAATATAGTTAATAATACACCTACATTTATTTCATCCGTTTTTAATCCTAATTTTAATTGATGCTCTGCTACAACTGATAATATATATCTCATAATTGGATATACATCATCATATATTTTATCATCAAATGTAGCTAATATAGTTTTTTTACTTAAACTACTATTATATTTAGCTCTTTTCTCATACATATCTCGTTTAGTTTTCCAGTTCTTTCTACTACATATAAAATCTCTACAAACATAAGGTCTAACTTCATATATCATACATTTTTTATTATCTTTATCATAAAAACAACAATTTCCTTCAAATGCATCAGTTTCAATATTTAATCTTTTATTATAGGGTTTTATGTTATTAGTTTTAACATAAGATTTAATCACCTGTAATTCTTTCTCTGTAAATGGTATAAATAATCCACAACAACTTCCACATCTACTACAATGATTATTTATTGTAAAATTAATTATATTCCCATTTGCATCTTTATCTCTATCTATTATATACATCATTCTTACCCCTTAAAATATTTTATGGTGGCAGTGAGAATCGAACTCACACAATCGCTAGCTATTTATCACCTGCCACAGCAGGCTGCTCTACCATTAAGCTATACCACCCTAAATATGATATATTGAGATGATAGTAGGGGTCGAACCTACATCTACGGCTAGCAATGTATATTCTACCATTAAACTATATCATCTCTGATTTTAATTTTAACACAAAATGGAAAAATTGTAAATAACTATTGACATTTAATTTTTTGTTTAGTATAATATTTATATAACATAATGCACTCCAATACATTGTGTTATATCGAATCGTAAGGGCTAACATTTTACTATGTGAGCTCTTTATTTTTTATATTTTAATTACAATTATTGACATTTAACCTGATATATACTACTATAATATTGACCTTTAAATTTATACTATAGAGGTTAAAAGATTGACTTAAAAGAACTATGTGGATTAATTTCCAACATAGTTCTTTTTTTAATAATATTTATCCATTTTATTTAATTTTTTTATACATTTATCATACATTTCTATAGCACGTTCGGGTGTAATTTGTTTGTTAATTGTAGTATCTCTACCTAAATATTTATACCAGCTAATTTTAATATCATTGAATTTAAAATTATATTCTTGTTCTATAGAATCATCCCAACTATAAGCTTGTACCTCAAATACACTACATTTAAATGTATTACCTGAATTCTCAAATGGACTATCATATTCTTTTTGAGTATTATTCCACATCATTCTGTTTAAAACTCGATTAATATCTCGTAATAATGCTATTACATATTGAGGACACTCGTACGATTGATTTTTATTTGTATTAAACATAATATTACCTAATTCTAAATCTGGCATACTTTACCTCCATTATTTATAATTGTTCTCGTATTTTCTTACTTATTCTTCTATCATATTTTCTTAATACATAAGTTAAACCATATTTATCCTTTATATATGTATCTGTAAGTAATTTATCTTTAGGTGTATCTAAATAATAACGAATAGTTTCAGCAACCCACGTATAATTGTCCCAATGAAAATAATTATCTTTAATATCTTCAATATAATCTGTAGGAAAATCCCATATAATTTTATCATCTACTTTAATCCAATATCGAGGTATCATTTCTCTAGATTTACTTATACCATTCTTATCTTGTCCGGCAGTCCAAGCCGATTTAGTTTTTAATACTGAACAATGCATTTGAAATTTACTATCCTTATCTATAATTAGATATAACTGTTTTTGTAATTTACTCCACATCATATTTATATAACCTCATTTAGTCCAGGTATATTATAAAAACAAGCTATTGCCTTTTCTATTATACATCCTCTACTACCTTCCCAACCACTCATTGTATATATATAATCAGCTTCACTTAATAATTTTATAGATTCCCCGAGTAACCAAACAGGATTATTAACATCATCTTCTATAATCGAATCTATTACTTCATACCCAGCATTATTTAACTTAGATATTAATTCCATTCTTTCACTTTGTATCTGCTCATTTGTTTTTCCATACATTGGCTGACTAATAAAAACTTTTTTCATTCTTTGTAACCTCCTTAATTTTTATTATAATATCTACAATCAGGTCCACAACACAATGACCTTAATATCCACGATAATGGTCTAATTACCTCATTACCACAATCACACTTAACTTTATAATATAGATATTTAATATCTGAATTTTCTTTAATTACTTTTTCTACACATTTAATATGTCCATGTCTTTTTCCTAATATTTTATCTTTAAAATTACATCCACAGGATTTCATTGCTAAATACTGTTTTTCAGTTAACATTGCCCATTGACCACATTTGCATTCACATAACCACTTAACTGTATCTGATTTATCTCCTACCTTTATATATGGCATTCTTGCTATTAATTTACCATTAATCTCATTACTATAATCTTTACATTTTGTAGGTAATTTTGTTAGTATTTCATATTCATCATTATTCATATAATAATCTAATGTATTTGTATCTATTATTTCGCTCATTTTGTTATTCCTCTTTCTATGTTTAATTTATAAAAAAAAAATAAGAGTATATACTGCCACCCACTAGTATTGATGTCTACAGCTATATACTCTTACAAGATATTACATATTGGTAAAGTCATTATATAACTTATTTATGTAACTGTCAATACTTATTTACATATTTTTTAATTTCTCTTGTAATAATTTTTCTTGTGTATTTAGAGTATCAATATTTATATTATAATCCATTAGAAAATCTAAAACTATTTTAGCTAATTTAGATGTATCATTCATCTCAAACATATCTAAAGCATTAAATTTAAATTTATTAAATATTGGATTCAATTCTTTTTCTCTTTTTACTTGTTCTTTTTTATAATTATCGCACCATTCTGTATACATACGACCATGGTCTTTTTCAACATCTATATTACAAATTTTTTGTAATATTTCAGAATAAATACTTAGTTCCTTAAATGCAACATCCAAGTCATCCATACATCCTTGACAATTATCAATTTCCATATCTAAATCCATATATAATTTTTCTATAACTTTAGTTACATTATTTTTTGCTTTCATATAGGCAATAGTATCTGAATTATCTACAGTATCATTTAGTGTGATATTATCTTTTAATATGATTACTTTAATATCTAAAAAATTCGTACAGTTGTCTCCACTCCAATACTCTTGAAAGAATTTGTATTGTGGAGTTATTAAATCCTGTGCTGAATTTTTTTGGATGAAATCTGCAAATTCAGTGCTATATATCCATTTATGTCCAAACTCATCTTCAATTGCTAAATTATCTGTATCTATCTGACCCAAATCTATTTGATATAATAAATGTAACATTTTTATTGGCTCTCCATCAGTCTTTTCATATATCGTTTCCATTTTAATTTTAACCTCCTATAAATTGATTTATGCCAATCTATTGTAATTTGACCTGTGTATATTAAACTACCTAAACAATAAGAATCTGCTTCTCGTGTAACTTTATAACACAAATTATGTTTAAATGTTCGTTTGATATATTTATAATATTTTCTATACGATTTATCTAAAGTTATACTATACTCCCCATTAGAATGTGCTGTAGATATTGCCGTATAGATTTTTGATTCTATTTCACTATAATACTTATTTTCTATTACATATTCAGTTATTTCTCCCATCAATGGTCCCTCTAGATATGATGAATTATCTAATATCATAATAATTTACCTTTCTTCATCAAATTTAATTGTATCTCTATATTCTTGTAATTCTTTTTTATATGCATCAGTATCTGTATATCTACATGAAGTCATTTCTGGACAGAATCCTCTATATACACACTCTCTAACCATTACACTAGCTAAAAATTTATCTCGTTCAGATACTGCTTCTTTCATAGCTTGCATTACTTCTCTAGTTTCTTTCGAAGCTTGATTACATAATCTTTTTCTGCTCATATTTATTAAGGCTTGAGCATTAGCTTCAATTTCCATTGTAACTTCTGCCCCTTGTGGTAATTCATCTCTATCTATGCCAGTTCTATCTGTTCTTTGTGTAGATACCCACTTTTCAACACCGAACATGATGACGTACTAAATGGGTCGCAATCCAGCTCTTTAAATGTGTTATTTTAAAACAATATATTAAACTTCTAATTGGAGAATGTTCTGCCATTAGTATTTTGCGTTTAAATTTTTCACTTGGGTCGTGTCCTAACTCCCCTTTACTTACAGTTGTTCTAGCTCTATCAGCCACTTGTTCATATGTTCCTTTTATATCAGTTAATTCTACTTTCATTGATTTAAAATCCCCTTTCTATGCTGATATAGATATAACTATAGCTTCATATTTGACTATATTATCATCTATATACTTCTTTATTATATTTTCATATTCCTCATCAGATAAATTTTTATAATCTTCTTCATCTGCAAACATATCTTCATATCGTTCCAGTAAATCTGCATAATCATCTGTAAAGGCTGTATTACCATAATAATCGTATTCATATATTGTAGATTTATACGCACTAAATTCTTGAAATACTGCTGTTGTAAAATCCATATCCATTTCTTCAGTTGGTGCCATAAATATTAAAGGTAAATTTGGATATTTTTGTAATAATTGTAATAATTCTAATTTATCATTCCTCATTATCTTCCACCAACTTTCTATTTTTAAATTTTATATCTAACTCACTTATTACATAATCTGTGATTCTATCTAGATTTTGTTCAATTTGATACCATATATCAATTTTTTCAAATTCTTCTAAATATAAATTACGCAATTTTCTTAGTATATCATCTTTTTCTTTATCTGTTTCAAACGGTCCTGCATTTATTAATTCAATAATTTTTTTATTTTTTTCTAGTCCTATTCCGCTATGTAAATCTCCAATTAATATTTCTGCTTCTGACTTTGACCAGTAATGATACATAAATTCTTTTTTTAAATAATCTTTTAATTGCTCTCTATTTCCTATATGTTCTCGTTTTATATCCTTACGTAATTGTTCTGGAAAATCACTAAAAAATATATTTTGTCTATATACACATTTATCAGCTACTATTCCTGTAGTTGTACCGTAATTTAATACATACCATTTTAATGTTTTACCTTTAGTTCTCATCTTTAACTTCCTTTCTATTTGAGTTTGTTAATAACTGCATCATAGGGGCAATATATAATGATTGTAATTGGTCATATTTATTAGTATTTAGATTACTTACCCATTGCAATCTAATTAAATTATTATCTATATCGTAAGTACATTCAATATCTTTGTATTTATCTTTTTTCAGATTCTCATGAAAATTAGTTAATTTTTCTATACAATCAGTTATATCCCCATATGCCCATATATCTAAAGCAGATTGAGCAACATGTCTTTCTGATGTAACTGTACGTTTAAATCTACCTAGTTTTATCCAATTTGCATCATAAATATATATTGCTGAATAAATTATTGCATACATATTATCCATATACTACTCCTTATTTATAACCACATATCTTCTGAATATAATTCATCCTTACATCCAGTTTTATTTTTTATTTGACTCCATTTTGTTGCAATTTTTAATGCAACTTTTCTATCTACAAATCTATCTTCGCTAGTTAAAAATCCTTGTTCAGCATTTTTAAATTTATCAGGATATAATACTAATATCTCACTATGACTATTTCTTCCTACTAATATTTCTCCGTTCTTTAGTACGAATAGCTGGTGCAATTATCATTATATATCATCTCCTTTATATAAATCTCCTCTATATCCATTTCTAAATCTATTAGTTATACAATAGATGCAATCATCATCACATTCTTTTTCTGAATAATTTTTACAATGGTCTTCATCTATATCAAAAGTATTTATATATTTAGCCATTTCATATATTACTTTGTCATCTTGCTTAGATTTATTTAGTAATGTTTCTAACATAGCTTTTAACCTATACTCATTTCCATCTGACATTTTTTCTATATGATATTTTTCATTATGTATAAATTCATCAATAGTTTCGTATATAGATTTGAAGTCATATCTATTATAATAAAATTCCATATAATATATACCTTATATATTTAAGTTTAGATTTTCTACAGCAGTTTGTAATTCTTTTATATATTGTTGAAGTTCTTTTATACTATTTTCTGTATCTTTACTTAAATACTCCTTTATTTTTATTTTTAGCATACCTTTTATTGCAGATTCTACAGATGTATAAAATCCTTCATTATTAAGTACACTTTTACCATAATTAGCACTTTCTTTATCTTGTACGGTTGTTTTTCTATTCAAAATGTAACAATTAGAATTTGCACTTATATAAAATTCGTCATCTAATTTTACCATTATAATTTCCTCCTTATTTTAATTTTAAATTATTAGACATATAATTTGTTGCCTTCGATATAAAATCGTCTAAAAAACACTGTTACGCTTTAAATAAGACCATTCATATAGTGCTTTAAATAATATCGATTGAATATCTTTTTCATCAAATCTATCTGGTATATCAGAAATAATGTCTATATAATAATCATTATTATTTGGATATTTATGTAAATCAAATTCTACTACAAATGATTCAACTTTACCTTCAATTAAATTTCTTTTTTCGTATCTATATTTAACAGGTTCTTCCCATGTAATATATGCTTTATATGTATGAAATCTAGTAAAATCTCTGACTATGTTATTAACTTTTATATCAGTTATATTATAATCTTTTTCTTTCTGTAGGGTTGAATTTGGTTCTGAATTATTTGTTAAATATTCTGCTTTAAATAATTCTGCTCCACAATAACCACATTCTGTCCTATATTTATCATAAAATTTAATTTGTGCTCCACAATATTTACACAACATTTGTACAATCTCCCTCATATAATTTTCTAATTTTTTTATCATATCGTACTATTTTACAAAATATATTAATACCATCTTCGGCAATTATTTGTAAGTATGCTTCTAATAATTCTTGTGTATCTGTATGGAATATACGTTCTTTTTTACATTTATTATAGTATTCCAATGCCCCTGGATATGGTTTATCCAAATTTATTTTTGATTTCGAATATACAATACCGAGCTCCTAACCAATCACATAGCATCTCAATAACATATTCATACGGTATCTTTATTGGTTTATTTTGATATGTACCAATATTGTCAATCCAGTATTCCCAATGATGTGGATTATGTCCCTTATGGTGTTGCCAAGCTAATGAATAACCTTTAGCTTTTTTCTCAGCATCAATTGGACTACTAGTTCCTTGAAAATATTTAGCACTACTGAAAAATTCTATTGGGCTATATTTACTAATATCGTGTAACATTCCTCTAGTATAATATCCGCATTTGAAACAAAACTTCCTAACATAGTGTATATGTTTAGTAATTGTAATGAAATGATTGATATATTTATTCATCATCTAGTCTCTCCTTATCTACAAATTCAAAATATAATTCCATGTCCTTTATAAATAATTCATACAAATGTTGCTTAGTATTTTCACTCAAATCTAAACAATCTACTTCATATATAAATTCTTCAAATGTATCGCAAAATGTTTCTTGATTAGCATTTTTGTATTGTACATGTCGTAATTTATATACCAATTCGCTATTTTCTGTGAGCATTAAACTCACCTCCTATATTTTTTTTTAATATATTTGTGGAATATGCTTTTCCCAAGTTTTAGATTCATGTTTAGTCCAATCTATAGTTGTAGTAGTCATTTTATCTGGGTCATCCCCTGTAGTAGTTGTTATTGTAGATTCAGTATTATTACAATGTAAACATTCTTGGACGAATGGTCCATATATTTTTTTACATAATGGACATTGCCAACCTTGCATTGCTCCTAATTGATACATATTTATTACCTCCTTCATATTATAAAATTTGGAGTGGTATTTGTATATATAGTATTTAATTTATAACTATATATATGTAACTCTCCATAATTACAACTTTCATTGTATTTTAATAACATAGCTTTTTGAGTTTCTGCTTCTATATATGTCGTAAATATACCGTATACTCTAGTATAATCCTCTTGTTCTAATATTAATACATAAATATCATCCATATATATATTATTCTCCTCTATATTTTGCTAATTCTTTTTCTAATTCAGTAATTTTAGCTTGTAATCTTGATATTTCTATAGATGATTCTCTATCTGGTACTTTTAATATTACATCATCTTTAATCAAATCATATAACATATCCCCATTAAGTCTACTTAGACCTTTAACTTCTACTTTGCAAGCCCAATCTTTATTATCACAATCTGTAGAATATATTACAAATGATGTACCATATTTATATCCCATTCTTCTATTATGAATATCATATATTTCAAATCCATACTTTTTAACTAGCTCTTTTTCTTTTTCTTTGTTTAACATTAACATATTTAATTGTCCCCCTTTAATTTTTTAATTTTATGATTATTCCACTCTAAATGTTCTAGTTTATCTGTACTACATGCAAATGGATTAGAAAATATTAAACTTCTTATACTATCCATTACAACAGTATTAAATTCAGATTGATATGTTATAAATTCATCTAATTCTTTAATACGTATACTTGGTGCATTTGTATCTTTATCAGATGACACAGATTCATTTATCTTATTTTGAGTTTTCTTTTCATTTTCAGTAGTAGCATCAGTTTCTTTTTTAAAACATTGTTTATAATGTTCTAATAAATATTGCACTAATTCATACTCTTCTAAATTATATAAATTTTTGTTTTCAGGTACAGCATTACATATTAATTGTCCAAGCCTTAAATCCGGATTCTTAATCCATACGGTCCCTATTACACTTAATACATCATTAATTCTTTTTGCATCTCTCATTGATATTTCCTCCCATTTGCAATTTCAATTTGTTGTTGTAATTCTCGTAATTCCGCTAGTTTACTAGGTATATAGCAATCATCTACACATTCAGTAATAAGTGAGATTACATCTATGATGGATTCATTAAACATATCTTGTCCGAGTTCTTATATTTACTTTAGAATCTTGTGGAAATGTTATTGTTGCAGTAGTAACATTTTCAAATAATTTTTCGTATATATCATTTTTATTAACTGTTTTATTTGTAGTATTAGTATCAGCTTTATTTGTATTATTATTTTTAATTTGGTCATTTTTATAATCTATATATTCTTTCAAGTTATGATTTTCTTCACTCAATACTTTATTTCGTTCAACTAAAGTTTGATTAATCTCCATAGCTTTATTATAATCATATTCAGCACATTTTAATTTTTCATCTAATTTACTAATTTCAGCTTTATTACTACAATTTATTTTAACCTCATCAATCCAACGTCTTTCCAAATCTTCTATATATTTTAAAGCACCCTCTATATCCTCATCATGTTGCATTACAAATTTATCATAATCAGATAATTCTTCAGTATCAACTTTTCCCATTATATTTTTATCTAAATTTATATACTCTAATAATCTTAATTTAGCTTCATTACTAAATATATTTGATTCATTCTTATCACAATCATTGTTACAATTACAACTCATATATTATTCCTCCTTATTTACTATATCTTCAACACTATCAATTATTTGATATAGCTCATCATCTATTGTTTCTTTCAATTGTTCCATCTCAGAAGTTGCCTCAGCTCTTAGACTATATAATTTATCTATTAACTTAACAAATTGTTCATCTGTAAATTTAACTTCTTCTTTAAACTTTTGAGCTTTTTGTGCGGATTTTAAATCATTGTTTTCATTTAATAATACTATAATTAATTGTTGAATTCCGTGCATAAAATCATCCATAGTTATTTTAGTATAATATTTTAAATAATCTTTATATGTATCGGAATTATATTTAACATATGTTGATACAATCACTGCACTACCCTCGGCATAATGACAAAAACATAACTCGCCTGATGGTGTATGTTCTGCCCATATATATTTTTCCCAATCATTAGTAGCACTAGTGTCTTTATAAAATGTATATGTACTACCTTGTTGATTACATAGTATTTCTGCTAATTTATTTATATTTTCAGCTAATTTATATTGTTCCATTTCCATTAATTTATTCCCTCCTTATATTCTTTTATATAATCTAAAACACATTCAAATGATAACTTTTGTCCTAAATAGGTGTAGTATTGAATCAACTTATCTGATATTACTTCATCTGTACCTGCTACTATTAGTAATGAATTTTCTTCATTATCAGTGTGGATTTCAGTATATTTAGCCAATTCAGCATTAATTTTAGTCAAAGTCTTTTGTATTTCAATTTCTAAATTATGTAATGCATCCATCTATTTACCTCCTTTAAAATCTATTCAAATTATATTATTCTTTTTAAAATTTGTAAATATATTTTGACAAAAAAATAAAGACATCTAATTTGATGTCTTCTTCAACTTTTTACGTTCTAAATAACGTCGCATATTCTGTCTATGAACTTCTTTAAAATGCTCATCATTTTTATGTTTTTCATAATAAGTTTTACTATTTTTTCTAGCATAAGCTTTCACCTTATTATGACTATCTTCATTAGCAAGTTGCTCATAATAATATCTTTTTCTATAAGCTTTTTTAGCCGTTTCACTTTTTTTAGGTCTAGGTCCTATAGCTCGATTTTTTCTATACCATTCAGCTCGTATAAAATTTAAATGTTCTTTATTTTGTTTGTAATAATATCTATCTTGACATAACCTACTACAATATTTTCGTGATTTACCTACCAACTCTTTTCCGCATTCTAAACAATATAATTTCATTTATTTATCTCCTATTATTTTCTAGCTTTATAGAATGAGCATAAACTTTTTTCACACACCAATGTGTTTAGACCATCACAAGGTTGCCTATAAGGTTTATCATCCATAGGACAAATACCCTCTTTCATATATGCAACACAATCTGTTTTAACTTCTACTTTAGAATATTTAAATCTGTCCTTTGCATTTTTAGTTTTATACATATTTACTCCTCCTTATATTATATAATAATGGATTATAGCACATTTTTAAATATTTGTAAATATTGATTATTTTATGAGTCATAAATAAATATAGAGATAGAACTATAATATCTATCTCTACGTCTTAGTTATATATATTTAAGAATATAATAAATATATTCTCATTAATATTTTATGTTTAAAATGGTAATCCAGTTATATTCTCATCATTTTTAATTAATTTATATTCAGATAAAGCTTTATAATCAGACCCATGTATTTTATGTATAAATTCATTCACATTTACATTTTTATTGTCATATCTAAATTGTATATTTTTAAATTGTCCCCAATTAGATATTTCTTCACTGCTTACCCATTTTACCCATTTGTCACAATAATAACAATATAGTCCAAGGTGCATTGCTTTTGGTTGTATATAATATTTTGCAACTTTTTCTTTACAATATTTACATTTTTTAAAGTATATCTTACTTTTCATATTTCTACCTCATACTATTCTAATATCTCAAATTTATCCTCGTTCCACATTAAATAGGATTTATCTCCATATTCTCTTCCATCCCTATAAGTTGAATGTGTATCTATAAAAATAAAATCATCTAATTTTCTACAGGTTGTAACTGGAGTATGTCCCATAATTTGATGTTTTATTATTGGTGGCTCAAATTGATTGTTATATGAATGTTCTCTAATATCTGCCCATACAAATGAACTAAAAGGTTCATTACCTCCTCTAGCTCCAGATACCATTGACAACATATATAGATTATTTAATTTATCTTTATTAATATCAGATAATACCTCTTTCCATTTTAATTCTCCATCTAACATATTTCTGATATACTCATTTGTTATTCCTGCATGTGTACATACAAATTCATCATCCCCACATTGAACTATAGTAAAAAAATCTAATAAATCTATATTTTCTTTTAGTTTCATTTCCATAACATCTTCTAATTCGGAATCATGCCCTGAACACTCATATCCTAAATATGAAAGTTCGTGGTTTCCTATAAGTAATGTATATTTTTCAGGATTAGTTTGTTTTAAATCAAATAACATGTCAAGTGTTACTAATGATTGATGATTAGTTGTTAGCCAGTCATCCACATAATCTCCCATAAATATAATTCTATCAAAATTATACTTATTATCTAATCTAGCTACATCATTAAATATATATGTATGATTATGTACATCTCCTACAAATAAATATTTCATTTAATCTACCTCTTTCTTTTAACTATTACCAAGCCATTGGGTCCCAATCCATATTAGTTGGTTGTTTATTTTGATTTGCTACAAATTCATTATTTATAACCGCTTGTAAATCTGTGATTATTTCTTTTAACACACCATTCCAGCCCCCATAAAACGCCACATCAGATTTTTCATAAATTTCACCAGAATAAGTATCAATTATATAATAATTAGAATAAGGTAAATTACAATCAATATGTCTAGCTCCTATTTTATATTTATCTATATTTCGCATAATTTTGATATTAGTTTCTGGATGCCACCCACTAATAGATTGATAATATAATTTACCATTTTCGTATTTTAAATGATTATTTATATTGAACGCCCATTTATCAACAAAAGCTTCAAATTCATTATTCTCAAATTCATTTAATATTTTTATTGTTTCATCTATAAGTTCTTTCATATCTTACTCCTTTATTATCCTCTATATGTATTAGAAAAACGATAATATTTATAAGCATTTTTATAATTTACAATTCTAGTTGATACGGTATCACTAACTAAAAAATGGGCTGTATCATTATCTATAACTGTACCAGCATAAATCATCCATCCACCTTTTTTACTTACTAGATATATTGGAAATCCATTACCATATTTATCATTTAAATAATCTTCCACAATATCTACTAATTCTTGTGATGAATTTAGATGTTTTAATTGATTATCTGCCTCTTTTATTACTGAATTAACATCATCATTATAATCCTCATTTAGATTATTCTGTAATAGTTTAGATGTAACTTCTGTTAGTTCATCTTTATAATTCATATTATATATACCTCCTATTAATTAATTTTTTCAATTTTAAGTCTATATGTATTACCAGTCATCTCTGTAACTAATGTTGCAGTGCCAGCTTGATAATCTTCTATCCATAAATCTGTAGCAGTTTCATCTTGAAAAAAATTTACAACTCTTCTAAGTTCATTTAGTACATTATCTAATTCATTTAGTTCTATTATTTTTTTATCTTCCATATTAATCTTTGCCACCATTTCTTTTCTTTTTCGACAAAACAATCAGCTTCATTTTCACATTTTGCCCTACATCTAACTGACCCTGAACACCAATTTGCTTTACCACAATATTTGTTATAACCATTTTCTCCACCATATACTATAAATACCGCTATTGCTAGTAATATTATTGGTGTTAATAATAACATTAATATTATTCCAAATTTTATTGACATATCTTACTACCTCTTTTATATTAATTAATCCCACCAAGCTCTGAAATTATTTTCATACATATCATATTCATCTGGATAATATATTTTTTTACTATTCACTAATTTATGTATCCATTCATCTAATAATTTTATTCCTTCTTCATCTTGTCCATCTATATTGATACCATCTACTTGAAATCTATCATTATCCTTATAATCATCTCTATAAGGCATTACTAAATAACCCTCTAATTCATAATTATGATTTTTATTATCTAACATAAATTGTTTAAATTGGTCTATTGTAGGACTATCATTATGACGACTACTTAGATTTATTGTATCCTTAGTATCAGTATCATTTAATAATTTATTCAATTTATCTATTGAACAATTTTCAAATCTACATATACCACCTAGATTAAAATAATCATCATCTTTATTTAAATCTAATATTTCTACTGCTCTATCAAAACCATATTGTACTCCATATGGAATTTCAGTCTCATCTCTATTTTCTGTTAATTTTAAAACATTTATTAACGCCTCTTCTAATTTATCCTTTTGATTCATATTAATCCCTCTTTCTATTTATAAATTTTTTAAATATATTAATTCTAGGTTCAAAGCATAATGCATCAAAACTAGATTTTGCTCTACAATCTTCTGCTCCAGAGCATGTTCCTGCTTTATTACAATATCTATTACACCCTGTTTCTCTGCATATTAAATATAAACATATTAATAATAAAACTGCAATAAATACTAATATTAATATTACTATTGTAGGTAAAAGTATCCCCAAAAATTCTCTCATATGCAACCACCTCTAGTAATATTTTACAACTTTTTCTGTTCTCATAAATAAACCTTAATATCATTATATTACATTTTTTAATATTTGTAAATGATAATATTGAGGTAAAATAAAAGAGATACATTACTGTATCCCTCTTATTACATTATTTATTATAGTGTAATTCTTCCTCTTAGATATAATTTTGCATTTATCATTTTATTTCCATAAATGCTTACGAATCCTTGTTGAGTTGTGAAATCTGCCAAACTTACAGGATTTGTGTTTGTTAGTGGCATATAATCTCCAACTAAGTATCCAGCTTGCCAGAAGTCATTTCCTATTCCTCCTAAGAAGAAATCGTTAGCTCCCATTGCTGGTGTTTGATATACTTTAAGTGTTCCTAAAGTACCTGCTAAGAAACTTCCTCCGTTTTTTGGAGCTTCATTTGCTTTGAAGTTCAAGCATTTTTGCATATAAGCAACTACGTTTGAACCAGCTACGATGAAGTTAGCTGTTAAGTTTCCACCTGTGTTTTGGTAGATTTGAGCAGCTGCTAGGTTAATAGCGATTTGTAGAGATTCAGCATGTTCAGCATCTGATACTCCTGGACGTGGTGTTGCTGACCAAACGATAGCATTTCCACCATTTGCATTTGTGAAGATATCAGAGATTACATTTCTTTCTCTCTCTTTATTCATTTCATTAGCTACTTGTTTTTCGAATTCCATTGGCATATTTACGCCATACTCTTTATTAATTCTATAAGCAGCTGTTAAAGCATAAATTGCTCTAATTTTGTGCTCATAAGCTTCAATAAGAACTGGGTTAATTCCTAATGTAACATCCCCAACTTGTTGAATGTTGTGGTCAGCTATTTCTGGATATAAGTAGTTTGGAACTACTGCATTATTGTATGTATAAGAGATTTTATCTCCAGCTACTGTTGCTGTAGTTACATTGATTTCACCTGTAGCATAGTTAACTGTACCACCATCAGATAATGCACCTGCACCATCATCTGTTATAGCTGTTCCATTAGCTAATGTAATTTTAACTGAACCAGCATCAATTGGTGTGAATGGTGCTAAATATTTTGTAATACCTGCTCCGATTTCTTGGTTAGATATTATTCTGCTATCATATTGAGCATCTGTTTTACCAGCACCTGTTGAATCTAAGATTAAATCTCCAGCTTTAACTGCACCTTTATCTGTTCCATATTTGAATTCTAGGATAGGTAAAAGTTGAGCAGCAGATGTCATTGGTTGTACAGAAACTATTTCTGGAAGGATTGTATTTTGAATAGCAATTGATACTATATTGAATACGTCTCTTCTGAAGTTTCCAACATTTGAAGGTTGTGTATATCCTTCATATAAATTTCCTTTGCTTAGGTTTTCAAATAATTGTCCTGCATAGTATTTTTCGAATGCAGACATTGGATTAGCTCCAACAGCTTTTCTAGCTGATTCTAGTAATCCGATTCTTTTAGCATATTTTTGTGCTACTGGATTACCTGCAACTTGTTTATTTAACATTTCTCTTGTAATTGTTGCCATAATAAATTCCTCCTAAAAATTTTATTTAATTTTAAAATAAGTTTATAATTCAAATTATAATAATCTAAATTATAATAATCTAAATTATATTATTCACTAATATTTTTAATTTGTATTTATACTGTACCCAGTTCGTCCATAATATCTTTACCTGACTATATATAATAATCTTATATATTTACTTTAGCCTAAATATCTTTTACTGCTTTTCAATATATAATTTATTAACTTAATAATATTTTACAAATTACATATAATTTCATATTCAAAATCAGTATAACTAGGTTTTAAACCATTTAAATAATAAAAATTATATTCTTGTAATGTGTCATCTGCTTCAACATACATTTCATATTTTTTATCATCACATACTGCAATTACATAAGTTAATTTATCTGTAATTATAATGTTATCAATTATTTCTATATTCATTTTATATACCCCTAATAATATTTTACTTAATTATTTTTGAGATTTACATTTTTTGTTTACAATATTATTTTACTGCACTAGTTTTAAAATTTAATTGTTTTTGTATTTACATTAAAATTTCACGTAAATTATTTTATATGATAAAAACCTTTAGGGAAATCATATAACTCATTCTTTAATTGTATAATTACATCATCAAATTTAGCATTTTTGTTTATGTCTAATGTAATTATAGCATCATTGAAACCATCACTTACTTGTAATGTATATTTCTTAGTATCTTTTACAGTTTCTGTTTTCTTATCATCACTATCAAATATTTGCTTGCCATTTAATGCTTTTTTAGCTCTAGCTAATTTCTTATCTCTTACAATATCACTTGCTCTATCATCACTTTGTTTTGCTAACTGATTATGGTATTTTGCATTTAATCTCTCATTATCTGCATCCTTTTTTAATTCTTTATATCTTTCTATATCTGGTGTGCTTTTTTCATAAGTATCTAATTCATCCTTATCATATCTTCCCCAAACACTACCATCTTCATATGGTTTACTTTTTCTATAGACAGCTCTTTTTGGCACATCTATATCTCCATCAATTGGTGAATTCTTTACATAACCAACTCTTTTCATGGTATTATCTCTAGGAGCTACTCGTTCATTGTCATCTTTATGGCTTCTAGCTTCTGTTTTAGCATTTGATTTACTTTTAGCTATTTTATCTCTAACTGATTCAAATGTAATTGGTTTAGTATCATCATTCTCATTATGTTTATCTAAATCAATACTTTCGTTTACCTTTCTATTTGCTAATCTTTCTTTTTCTTTATCAATTACTTCTTTAGCTCTTTTATTATCATCATCTATATTTCTTTGTATATTATCTGCAATACCTTTCCAATATTCTTTATTGTATTCATTTCTTGCTCTTTTTTCTTTTTCTCTATATCTTTCTAAATTTGGTTTTAATAATTCACCTTGTTCTTTATGATTTTGGTATTTATCAACAGGTGTGTGCATATCATCAAAATCAGCTAAATAAACATCATAGCCAAATTCATTTTTTTTACCAGTTTTATTTCTTTTACTAGCATACTCACTATGTGTTGTTCCCCAATACTGATTACCATTTTGATTTTTGTAAGAATTATTACCAATTGCTTGGTTAGATACATCTACCAGATTTCTTGTTTTTACTTCTCTACCATTTTGATTAATAACTGTTCTAGGTGCTGCTTTTTCATTATCTTCTTTGTGACTTCTAGCCTCTGTCTTAGCATTTGATTTACTTTTAGCTATTTTATCTCTAACTGATTGCACTTGACCATTTACTTCATCATAATATGCTTGGATTTTCTCGTATTCAGCTTTAGCTTTATCTAAATCTTGTTTCAAATAACTATCATCTGCAACTTTATTTTTATTCATTTTGAAATCATTTAATTCTTTGTTTGTTAATGGTTCATATGAGGCTACCCCATTATAATCTTTCTTTGGAAATTGGTCAGGATTATACCCATAATTTTTTCTACCTGTCTTATACTTTTTAGGTATTGCTTTTGATACACCGTTTCTATCTTCTTGACTATAAGTAGTATCATGTCCTCCGATAGTTTTTTCAAAATTATCACTATTTCTAAATATATTAGTTGCAGCAAATGCTCCTGTATCTACAGCTTCTGGTTCTACTTTTTGTTTAGTCATATAATTATAATAGTCTGTATCTGGATGTGAATTCTTTAAGTCTGCTTTTGTCATACCTTGTTTATTAGGACTACCCACAGCCTTAACTTTACCTTTTTCATCTTGAAAAACTTCTAATCCAGCATCTTTTAAATCATCTATATACTTAGTAGACCCATTTAATGACTTAGTAATTTTTTTATTAATCTCATCATTCTCTGGATTTTTTGCTTCTTCTAAATTTCCCTGTAAAGCTCTAATTGTTGCTTCAGTTAAATTCATATATCATATCCCCCTTTTAATTATTTATTAATGTATTATATAAAGCTAAATCTTCTTCATTATATTCATCTGATTTAAAGTTTTCAGCTACAGCTTTTACAGTACCTATTGGATTGAATGATAATCTTGCAAAATTTTGATTTGCTTCTTCCATTTTAGCTTTAGACTCAGTTAATTCTTTTACTTGTGCTTCTAATTTAGCAATTGTGCTTTGCTCTTGTAATTTACTTTCTGTTAATTTTTTAGCTTGTGCTTTTTGTAAATTTTCTAATTCTATTACTTTAGCTTTTAATTGTTTATTCTCCTCTAATAAATTATTTCTGTTTGTTGCATCATTACTAATTGACTGCATTAATTTTTTATTTGATTCCATTAAATTATTATATTTAGTTGTTAATTTTGCATTTTCATCTAAAAGTTTGTTATTTGAATTTATTACTTGTGATAATTTTACGTTATTAATTTTAGTTAATTTTTCTAATTTTAATTCATTTGCTTGTTCCATTTCAGCTATTGTTGTACTATTATTATTTGCTTCTTCTAATTTTCCAGTTAAATCGGTTACATTAGATTCCAATTTATTTATTTCATCTTCTTGAGATTTTAATGATTCATTTAATTTCTCTAAATTAGTTTTATATTGTTTTAAATTTTCTTTTAATTTCATAATATTATTTGCTTTTATTGCATTTTCAAATACTAATTTTTTATTCTCATTAGTTAATTGTTCTAATGCTTTAGATGTTTCTTTAACTATATTCATTTGTTCATTTAACTTTTCTTTTAAAGCATTTACAGTCATTTTATTAACTGCTTCTTCTAATTTAGATTCAACTTTATTAGTATCATCTATAGGATTTAACTTTTCTTCTATCATATTTAATAACTCTGTTTTATTTGAAGTATCTATTGTTTCTACAACTGTTTTTATTTGATTTAATTGATTTTCAGTTTCACTTTCTGTGATTTCTTTTTTTAGGTTTTCAGTTAATTTACTTAAATGTTTACTTTCAGTTAATGAAACTCTTGCCTTAGTATTAGCTGGTGTAACTACAACATCAAATGTTATAAAATCGTATGTTTCAGGGTCTATTATATTTTTACCCTCAACAAATATTTCTTCACCCATTCCTCTTGAAGATATACCTAATTTAGCTCCACTATCAGCTAGTGCTTTTACTATTCTTCCTGTAGGTGTATCTAATATTTCAGCTTCTCCATATATAACACCTTCTTCAGGTCTTTTTTCTAGTTTAGTTATTGTTATAGCAGCATTTTTAGCTAATGTTTCACATCTATCTCCATCTGGGTGGTCCAATTCACCAAATAATGTTTTTGTCTCTAAAGCTTCCATAACATCTTCACTGCCGAATACCCTATTATCCCATAATTCTTCAGTATATAATCTATCAGAATTTCTAGTTCCATTTTTATAATCAGCAAATACACCTTTTAATTTACCTAATATACCTTTATTATTTCCTTCTTCATAAACAGTATTAGAATTTTGTGCTTCTATTATTGTTGCTTTTCCCATATTCCATTCTTCCTTTCATACTAATTTAATCTACTAATATTTTACTTTACATATTTAAAAAGGCTATCTAATTAATATAGATAGCCTCTTATGTTCTTATTTAATATCCCATTTCTTTATATGCCTTTGCTTTTCCATAGTCACACACATCATATACACATTTATCCTCAATAGTGTGTGTTATCATGTTTAATTCAATCATATCTCGCATAGATTGCTCTTCAGTCCACTCTGATGTTTTATTACCGTTATCGTCATATCCCGTGCTAAATAAATCGAATAATTCTGACCATTTATTGTTTGCTGTTTCTAAATCTTTATTTTTCCATGCAGTTACAATTTCATCTCTTAACTTTAAACCTTGTTCGTATTTTTCTGTTCTAGGTTCTTCTTTAATTCTTTTATACATTTCTTTATCTGTTTCTTCCACTAACTTATTTTCAGATAACATATCGTATACTTCTTGTGTTTCATATCTAATGATAGCTTTACCATCTTTAGTACCATTCCACATTGGTCCTAAATATCCTTTGAATTGTAATTGTTTTTGTAATTCTTTTCGTCTTCCAGTATTTTCTCCAGTTAATTCTGGTTCTAATATAGGTAAATCTCCAGCTTCTTCACGAGTATATGTTCCAGCATATTTACCTCCAACTAATTGATATAAATAATCATCATTAGTATATTCTGTAAATACTTCTTCTTTAATTTCGTTTACTAATACTCCCCAACCTATTTGATTATGATTACCATCGAATATATTTACTTGATACATAGAACATGGTTCTGCAAAATATACGTTATCATTATATCTAAACTTTATTACATTCTCGTCTATTTGTATATCATGCTCATTTATGTTCAAATTTTCTTTTATACCATTAATTAACTTTTGATATATTTCTAATTCAGGTTTCCAGGCATCTTTAGAATTTTCGGTTAATATCTCCATAACCTCATCTTTTATGTCATCAAATTTATCCATCTCTTCTTCATCTGACAAATGTGTATATGCATGTGAAACCATTTGACGAGCTTTAACTGCATTAGAACCTTTAATTGTATCCAATATATCCAATAACTCATTAAAACTTTCAGCCATATTTATATTATCAATTTTTGATAATTTATCTTGTAATATCCCATCTATTTCTATATATTTTTCATCAAGTTCATTTGCCTCAGATGTACCATCTTCCACACCTTCTCTAGCATTTATTACATCAGTTAATTCTGCTTGTAAATCATTGATTGACATAGATGTGTAATTTTTCTTAGCTTCAACTACATATTTTTCTTTTTTAATAGATTTATATTCACCTAATACTCTACGTTCTGTCTTTTTTTCTGTTGTCATTTCTTTTTCATAATTTTCAATATCTTCCATAGATAACCATTCTGGTTTCATATCTTCTGGAAACTTATTCCAAAGTTCTTTCATTTTTGCTATCTGTTTATCGACAGACCCAGCCCATAGGTTTCCATCAAATCTATTACCATTACCCAAATAATATTTACAATCTTGTACTAATCTACCCAATAACATATAATCAGATTCATAATTTTTATTTCTATCATAATTTATATTATCTTTTGGATTGTTAATTAGTTCAAATTCTTCTACATTAACACTATTTGCTGGTTCATCATAATCACCTACACACCTATATAAATCAATTTTATCTTTTAAAGGACTCATATCGACATATACTTTACCATTTTTATCTTTATAATAGAATTGTCCATTATCTTTATATGCAAATGTTAATTTTGTTTTATTATTTACTGCCTTTTCTTCTTTAACTACTTTATCCCAATTAGTTGAATATGCTACTATATAAAAATATGTATCATTATCTTCAAATTCTTCTAATTCTACATTTACACCATTATTTTTCATCACATCTAATACTTGTGTTTTTAAATCTTTCTTAATTGCTAAATAATTTCTAGTTGTTACTTCGGTATTAGGTATATCATATGATACCAATGTTATAGGTCCGTTTATATTATCATAATAACCACTCAAATCATAATCTACTTTTGTAACATATTTAATATTCATTAAATCTTGTTCTAATTTATTTAAATTAGCTTTTAATCCAAATTTATTAGCAGCAATATCTGTTTGCTTTGACTCTTCCTTAATATCTGTGTTATATAATGATTCTATGTCAGTAATTAATTGCTTTTCAGCAGCTTTTTGTTTTTCAACTAATTTATCATAATATATGATATTTGATAAATTTACTGGCACACAAACATGTCTACCACTTCTACCATCTAAATATACCTGTGTTCCTGTATCAGAAGCAAAATCATCTAAAGCATTCTGTACGTATACATTATATTCATCATAATCAAATTCAGCATCTTCTGGTAAATTTATGTCCCATAAAGTGTGATTATCACTTAATTCTATACTAGTACCATTATCTCCCTGATAAAATTTTAAATTAGAATTATTTATAGCTGATTTAATTATATTTAATATGTTATTAAATTCTTGCTCACTAATTTCATCATCATATACTTCATGTACCCAATCTAAATCTGGGTAATCTTCTGCTGATATATTAAATCTACCTTCATTATCTATATATCCATCTTCAAATATTTCATCAAATAAAAACTCAGCTAAATCAGTATTAATATCATCTAATATATAGTTTTCGTCTTCATTTAAGTGGCTTTTGGATTCAACCATATCAGACTCATTTTTATTATCAAAATAATCTTCGGTAACACCATCTGTCCAATAATATGTTTCCTCTGTTTCCTCATTATATACCTCTACACACGCATAATCCATTCTATGCATTAATTTTTTACCCGCTTGTATAGCTTCAGCTTTTTGTGATTCAGGATAATAACCGTATATTTCACTTAATCCTTCATCTCTATCTAACTCAGTCTCCCAAAACTTTACTACAATAGGTGTTTCATTTAAATATTCATTTAGTTCTTCCATTTTAACCCTCCTCATTAAAATTTATGTTGTATAATTTGTTGGTATACAGTTAACCCATCTTTATTATCCATTTCTACATTAAAATTATCTTCAATGATATCTCTAAATTGATTATTAATCATATCCTGAAATTCTTTTCCACTTAAATTAGAATCATTGTATGCCTCATCAATAACTTTATACATTTCCTCTTTATTGATTGCATTTTGAAATCTATCTATATATTGATTTATTCTATCATTTTTTGATAATTTATTCGCATTATTATAATTATCTTTTACTGCATCATCTATTAAATCTAATTGCTCTAATTGACCTACTGCTATATCTTTTATATATTTTTTTATATAATCTGAAGCATTTGATTCATATATTTGCTGTATGACTTTTTCTAAGCCCTCCATATCTATATATGCTTTATCCGCTGGTATATACTCACTATAATCATTCAAAGTGTCTAATACTTGTTGTCCAATAAATGCATATAAAGTATCTTTATCTCTAAATGTATCTAATACTCTATTATATACATCATCTCCTAAAGGTGCTGCTTCATTTAATTTATTATTTGTTGCTTTCTGCCAAGCTTCAATATAGGCATCATTTATACTATACATTAAAACATAAACCTCCTCTACACTTAAATCTAACTATTAATATTTTACATATAATAAAAGGAACTCTATACATATTTAGAGTCCCAATTATATTATTTACTCGTAATTATAGAGCGTAATTGTTTTATAAATTCATTTATACTTATAATAGGTTCTGTACTTATTGATAATGTAATTATAAAATCTCGCAATAGCTTCTCAAAATCCATTATATCATCGCATATATATTGTAGAATCCAATCTTGTTGCTCATTAGTTAAATTTTCTGTTAGATTCAATTCGTCTTCACTTGATAATGGTTTTGTTGTGAATTCTGTTACAGGAAATTCAACTATTTTATTTTCAATCTCTAAATTTTCTTCTACTAATTCATCTAATTTATTATCTAGTTCTGATTTTAACTCCTGAATCTCATCCACATCTGCAATTTGTTGTTCTAATTCTTGTTTTATTTCATCAGGGTTATCTAATCTATTAGCAACATTTGTATCTTCAGTCAGTATAACTCCTAATATATATCCATCTTGAATTAACTGACGACATTCTCGAATTAGTTTTAATTTAGCAAATGGATATGTTTCTATTAGTTCATTATTAACATTATGTTCTACCATACCATCTTCTGTTAATTTTATATATACTGTATTATTCCCCTTAGTAAAAGATAATGCTCCTTCTGTAACTAATTTTTTATCTACATTATATATATCAAATTCTTCAGTTATTATATCCACTTTTATATCACTCTCCTTTATATTTAAATCTGTATCTTCTATATTTTTGTTTAGTGATATTATAAAATCTTTTATTTCTTTAATTATATCTTTTGATGTTGGATGTTCTTCTGCATCTATTAATGATATACCAAATGTGAAATGTAATTTATTATTTAGATATTCTACCTTAGGATATACTCTACCTCTAGCTACACTCTTAAAAAACATTGCTAATAAATCTTCATCCTTTATAAGTTGTAAGATGGAAGATATATTCTCCTTAGAAATACCTCCTACTTGTACTGTAGCACCTATAATATAATCATATTCAACACCTTCATTTTTATAATTATCAAATGGCTGTGTCCCCATTAATACTTTCACCTACCTCATTTATATAGTTAAACATTCTTCATCCATGTCTATTTCATACCAATCAAATGCAGGGTCTATATCACCTAATACTACTGATAAATCATCACCGTATTCTTGTATTTGTTCTTCATTTCTTTTATATGCATCCCACATTGCATTTTGAAAATCTTGAACACTATGTTTTTTATTTAACATAATTATACCATAATCAACACCAGGTTCACTAGCATCTATTATTTTCACAGCTCTATATTCACTCTCTGATTCTGTTTTTATAGATTTAGATTCTTCTAAGACCTCTGGATGTTTTTCAGCATACTCTTGTGTAAAAAAATCTCCATTTCCCCAATTATTTGATATGCCTTTATAATTTAAACATACTCTAATATCATTATCTAATTCTTTTTCAAAATATGTATCTGCATCTTTTATCCCTAACAAATCCATAGCCATATTATCTATATCTTGAAAATTCATTATACCTACTTGTTCAATTTTTTTGGCTATTTTTTCAGCTACTTCGGCTACTTCATCTGATATTTCTTCCTGCAATTTTTTTGATTCTTCTGCTTTTTTGTTTCCCCAATTTCCATTCATACTTCTGATTTCCATAGTAAATCTTTGGTCAGGAGTTACACCTAATTCGGCATTTAATTTATCACAAATTTCATTTGCTTTGTCATTTCTCAAATTCCAATCTATAATATTAGCATATGCCCTTTCATAATCTTTATTTGTTAAGAAATATCCTCTTTCACCCTTTTTAATGATTATTATTGAATTATCAGAAGGTAATACTCCATAGCACATATCAGGAAGTTCATCTACATTTTCAATAAAATTTAATTTTGTTTTTTCTTCTTTTACACATTTTTTTGATTCTTGTAAATCTTCTCCGTATACAGAATATAATCCATCAAATATTGCTTCAGCTATATTATCGGTATCAGTATCTAAATCACTCAAATATACTAATTCCTCAGCAAAATCCATTAAATTTTTTCTATTACATACTTCAGGTAAATTTTCTGTAATGTCTCCAAAACTTTTAATTATTTTTCCATTTTTTCTAAGTAACCACTCATAATACCCAGCTTCAAATGTATATGGATTTGTTTTTTCTTCTAATTTATTTTCATTCATAACAATATTTCCTCCCATTGTTGGAAATTCTTTAGCAAATGACTTATCTTCATCATATGCTAATACCATATCTAAATTTAATTTATTTTTAAAATCTTCACTTTTAATAAGTTGTGGGAATACCCATAACACTTTTAGTGCTTCATAATCTTCCTCAAATCCAACTATATTTGCTACTGATGATTCCTCACCATATTTTGCTAATTCTGGAAATATTGTAGTATCTACTAAATAACCTCCATGTCCGGCAGTTGAACAATCAAATATACCATCTATAACTGTATCATATACTGAACAATCTTCTCCCCATAAACTTTCACCAGCTTTTACAAAATCATTATATGATGCAGATTCCGTTTTAATATGTTTACTTTCTTCTAATAATTCCCAATTACCTTCATCATTTTTTATGGCTTTATATGTTTTCACATCATCACCTACACCTACTTCAACTTTCATATTATCTAAAATTGCAAACTCTTTATCAGCAGTTGCAGGATTTTGTTGTAATATATCTCTTATCTCCATTATACCCAAATAATCAGTTAATCTAGCTTCAGTTTTCTTTTCTAGCTGTTTACTTTCATCTATTTCCAATAAATCCAATCCAGATAACTCTTCTATAATTTTCTCTGCGGCATTATCTAATTCAATATATTTGTCATCATCTAAGGCTACATTTAATTTATTCAATGCCAAATATTTTTCCCATATATCTTTTAATCTTGCATCACAATCTTTGTTTTTTACCAAATACCCTACTATTTCCTCTGTTGATATATCATTTATTTGCTTTGCAGCTTTCACATAATCTAGTGCTTCTGTTTTCTTTTCTACTGATTTATAATTATTATTTGCATCATAGTTTATTAAATCTGTATATAAAGCTTTTAATTGCTCTAATTTCCAATCTGCATCGTCTAGTAAATCTCTTATGCTAGATGGAACTCCTCTTTGTCCACGCATCTCTATATATGGCATAGCTTCCTCTTCACTATCCCACCCATCAATTCTACTTTTTAATGAATCAATAAACACTTGGATGTTATCATTATCCCAATTAAAATTTTCAGACCAATCTTCTCCTTCAGGGGTAGATTGACTAATCATTATTCCAGCCCCATCTGACCACATAGTTTCATCAATTTTATCATAAAAATTATTTTTCTCACATATTTCATCAATTGCTTTTATATCTAACACAATACTATACTCCTTTCATTTTATATTTGCTATATTACCACAAATTTTAATTTATGTAAATATTAGTCTTCATTATTTTCAATTTTAGTTTTTCTAGCTCTTACAACTCTTTTAGCAACTTCTTCTTTATATATTTTTATTAATCCACTTCTTTCTAATGAATCTAATCTAGATAATGTAGCTTCAGTTAATGTCTCAGCATCAAATAAAACTGATTTTAATGGATATATTACCTTTCCTTGTATTACTAATGTTCTTTTTGAAATATTAACTACTTTTATCATAATCATTTCCTCCTTATTTATTATCATCTATTACAGATGTAATTTGATATTTATCTATATTTGTATCTAACCCATATTTAAAATTTAAGTTAGTATTTATTGCAACTTTCTCTTGCCAATTTGCTTTCCACAAATATGCATCATCCGTATACAATGTTAAATCTTGTCTAAAATATTGACCTTTTCTTTCAAAATTAGCAATATCACTATTATCTTCTATACCAGAATTAAAATAAATATTAAATTTATGCTTAATATTTATTCCATGTGTTACATATACATATAATGATGGTCTTAAATGATAATAGAATAATAATTCACGTATTAATGCATCATTTGTTACCCTATCCTCTGTCCATACACTTAACCTGTAATTTATAGTTATTGGTATTACCTGTGCTCTTACCTCTACAGGTAAGTTATCTGCTCCTAATCTTTCATATACTCTATCTCCAACAAAAGTCTGGTAACCGTTGTCTATCCATATTTAATTGCCAATCTAATCGCTCTAAACTTACAAATGGCATAATTATTTCATCATTATTTAAAGTACCTAAAATACTAAACATACTTTCCGCAGGACCAATTTGCACTGTTTTATTAATTTGACTATCAACAGGACTAGATTCAAATCTTGCTCGTAAATCTTCTACAAGAGCTTTATCATAAGCATAAACAGATACATCAGTTTCTTCTATTTTATGTTCTATCTTATTTCTATCCATTGAATCTCTAACTCCCCTCTTAATATAACTCTCTTTAATATTTTACATATATGTATATATACTATTTTTGAATTAATTTAGCCTTAGATTGAATTTGTAAATGTTGCAATATAAATACTTGCCACATACTATTTAAACGTATTATATCCACTGACTGTATCATTTTATTAAACATTCCTGTAGCTTTATATTTAATATCGCCATATTCAATAAATCTAATTAATTTGTCGATTGATGTTGCAGAATTTGGTATCTTTATATCAGGATTTATTCGCAAATTGTATGTATTATTTCGTTGCCTATTATAATCTAAACTATACCATATCGAATTTATTATATCTTCTACTGAAGTATTATATTTAGATTTAGTCCACTGTATCCAATTAACATCATTAAGTAAATAGTTTAATCTTATTGCAATTTTTTTACGACTTACAAAATTATTAATATACTTAAACATTTTTATGTATATTTCATCTATAAACTCAGGCACTAAATCTAATTCATCCTCTGTAGCATTTACAATTTGAAATTTTAATATATTCATTTTAACCACTATATGGACTTTTTTGTTCATTTATAAAATCATATTGTTGAGCATATTTTTTATAATCTTCTGGCGTATTATCAATAGCATGTGCTGATGTAATATACTTATATGGCTGGTCTTCAGATGTTCTTGCAGAATCTCCTTGATTCATTTTTTCAGCATTTACTAATGTATATTGATTTCGTTGAGTATATTGGTCATACACTGGAGCTAACATACATGTATACGCATCTGGATACTCCAAATCAGCTTTTATATTTGTTATTTTATATGTTCTAGGACGATTTAGTCCATCTACTGTTTCAATTATTATTCTAGCATTTACACTAAGCTTTGGTGTATTATACGGTAAATTAATTATTACCGGTTCAGTATCTCTATTTTCAGATACCCATCCCAAAGCATTCAATGTGCTAGTACTAGGATTCTCATCAAATAATGCATCAATTCTCTGCGGCATAGATAATGTAGCGTTATCTTCACTATGAATTGTCATTTCTTGTTTTATTACATATTGATATCCAACACTTTGCCCTATTAATTTACACATTTCTGCAAAATATCTTCTATGTAATTTTGCATCTTTTCTAGTTAATAAGCCCACGTATTTACTCCTTTCTTACATCTATTCTATAATATTTTACATATTTTCTCACAAAATAAAAACACCATTTAGTCTTGTCATTAAGATTAATGATGCTTTTATTCTATATATTATTCAATATCTAATATAACTTTAACTTTATCATAGGAATTATACAAACCTATTACTTTACCTATACTTCTAATATCGAAATTGGTTTCATCTTCTCCATATTTTATAGCTCGAGCTTTTCCAGGTCGTTCGCTTGCAGTTAATTTATCTCCAATACATATTAAATTAATTACATTAATATCACAAATACCTACGGATTTTACACTTATTGTATTATTATCTATTATTCTATCACAAACCCCAATTATTCTAACATCAGGTTCTATATAATGTGATTCTTTAGATTTAATAACTTTATCTTCAATTCTCTTATATGATATTAAATCCCCAATTTCAATTTTTTCATCTTCATAGTATTTGTTATATATCATATTAACCCCACCATTCTCTTTTTATTACTTCTATCAATATTTTACTTAAAATAAAAAGTATTGCATATTTCAGCAATACTTTATTTCTACTTATTCTACTATCCATGCATCTTGAATATCCCTATCTCTAGGGTCAAACGTATCATATACTGTACCTTCTTTTAGTACTGTAATATGTCCGAGGCATTGTAATTAGATAGACACCATATGGATGGTCTTCTACAAAATCATTGACAGTGTCATATATATATGTAGATTCTCTATCATACCTATAATCTAATAATGGTTCTACAAAATTAACATCATCTAAAATTATACCATTTCGTTTTGCAATTCTACTTAACTCATCATAAGTATCATCCCAAGTTTTATTTTCTGCTACAGAGATTGCTCTTATTACACAATCATTAGTATAATTTCCATTTGTATTCGCATTATAATGTTTATACATAATTACATTGTTTCTCCCATTTTCTTTATATATTTTTTTATAAGTTTCATTTCTTCCTCAGAACTAGCATCCTCTGATAGCATTTTTATGAACTCTTGTACTGATTTCAACATATAATCTAGACTTTTCATTGTATCCTCTTTAGCTCCATAATTACCTCTACTATATGCTCTTCTACTTCCAGAATAATCTCCATAAGTTTCTCTTAATTCTTCTAAAACTTCTGCGGGTACATCTTGCATTCCACTATATCTACGTCTTCTTCTACCATATGTCCCATAATTTCCGTAATTACCATAATCTCCATCATGTCCATATCCACTATAATTCATTTCTGGATATTCTTCTTCTTTATAATCATTATATCTCATTTTGATAGCCTCCTTTTTAACTTCCCAGTATTCCTCATTCTTTATATCCTTATGTATATCAATCAGTTTGTATAAACAGTCTAATACTTTGGCATCTAATTTAGAATTTGAAATCTGTTCTAATTCACATTCTACTAAATCATTTATTGCTTTTAATAAACATTTAGTATCTTTTTTATCCATTTCTTCCTCTATTTGTTGTGTAAGTTCTTTTATTTGTACTTGTTTTTCTTGTTTATCTTTCTTTTCCATGTTTATTTCTTCTTCCATATACACACCTCCTATGCTACTCTCGCTAAATTAAATTTACCACTTATAATTATTGGTACTTGAGTTGCAATTGGTGTTTCTGGAGCAGTTGGAGTTGGTACTGCTGGAATAGACCTTATAGACACAGTTGATGTACCTTTACAACATATTTTTATTCTTGTATTAACTCCTATATTTGCAAAATCATCTGCGGCTGTTATAGTTTCTGCCATTAATGTTCCAGAATCAGGTTCTCCATTAACAAATACTTGAAATGCAACTACACCCGCTGTAGCACTAGAAACTGTTAAATTTAGATTTATCTCATATATCCCACCCTCTAGTATTGTATAATTAGCTGAACCTTGATTATGATTCAACCAACCACAGCAAGTAGAACTTCTTGTTCTAATTGAATCTATTGGAAAGATTACACTATCTGTATTTGAAGTTAATGCCGTCACATTATTTATTACACTCTCAATCACTGTTATCATTCCCTTCCTTTAAAATTTAAAAGGATAGACTACTCGCCTATCCCTATTTAATTCTTTCATAAGAATTTATTTCATTCAGCAAGTTCTTGTATTCAAGATTATCTGTATTCAGATTTTTGCCTTATTTAATTAAAATATGTTATTCCCATTACATCCGCATCCTGTGTTACATCCACCAGCTGCTACATATTGCACTGGAATTGATTGATATGGTGAACAAGTTAAATAACTTGGAATTGGACAAGGTCTAACAGCATTGATAATGTCAGATGTTTGTGTTGCTTGACTTGCAGCTAAGTTTTGCATATTAACTTGTGCACGTAAATTTGCAATAGTATCATTCTTAGCATCTAACTCTTGTTGTGTTAGTTTTTGTAATATAGCATTTGTATTTGCAGTATTTGTTGCAATGACATCACGGATTCCATCTGAAATTGCTTGTCTATCCGCACAATTTTCTGTTGCAATAGTATATTTCAAATCAGCTATACCTGCTTTATTATCACAACAACATTGTTGTAAAGCACTATTCATATTAACGCCTAATAATCTAGTTTCATAACCATTATTATTTATATTGGCATTTATAGCATCGGTACTTTCACATAGTTGTCTTTGAGTTGCGGCAAATCCATTAGCTGTAGCCAAACTTGCGTTAGCAAATCCATTAGCTGTAGCAAGATTTGTATTAGCAAATCCGTTAGCCAAGTTTGTATTTGTATTTCCAAATCCGTTAGCTAAAGTTGCATTTGTATTAGCAAATCCATTAGCTATATTTGTATTTGTATTTCCAAATCCAGTTAGCATTCCAGTATTAGTGTTATAGAATCCTTGTGTTACATTATTATTTACTTGATTTAAATCATCATTTATACTTGAAAATCCTTGGTCTAATTGACGTTGAGTAGTTCCCCAAGGGTCTATTCCACAATTATTATTTCCGAAGTTACCATATGGTATAAATGTTGGTCCACCAAAGTTTCCTCCGTTATTTCCAAATCCATTATTGTTCCATCCACCTAGAGCTAATAGTAATAATATTATCCACCATCCATCGTTTCCAAATCCATTATTATTATTGCCATTATTTCCAGTTAAAAGTGCTACATCACTTGCTGACAATCCTGAATTAGTATCATAATTCATAGTTCTTCCTCCTTTATTTTTAAAATTTGATTTATATATAAATTGTTGCAACTAAATTTATATCTATTTAAACCTGTTCTTCAAACTAGCTAATTGTTCATCAAAGTCTAATCCTCTTTGTGCACATATATTTCTTGCAAACTTTTCAACACCAGCCGTGTCACCTTTTTCAGCCATTTGAACAACATTCATTAATATTGGATTATTTCCAACCATTTGCTGTACTATATTTTTTGGAGTTAATCCTTTCATCATATAATTTTTAATCATATTCATTGGATTCATTTTCTATATCTCCTTTTTAACCTTGATTTCATCAATTATATCTTCTATCTGTCTTCTAATTGATTTAATTTCATCCTTAACATCTTTTATTTCTTTTACGCTATAATCACTCATATATGACTGTAAATCCAATTCTGTTATATATTTATTAGCTTCTACTTGCGTAGCCTTATCCTCTACCGGTTTATATACAACCAATTTACTTGTACCATCTGGTTGTAATTGTTTTGTAACAATAGCTGAGCCATCACTTAATGGGAAATAAGACATACTTCCGTCAAGTGGAATATCAGTAGCTTTTACAACCTCGATACTATCAACAGACTTTCCTTGTAAAACCATTGGTGATTTATACATATATTGTTGATTATATTGTTGTGGGTTATATTGCTGTGGATTATATTGTGATTGTGAAAATTGTTGAGATTGATTAACCATTGAATTAGAATTAATAGAATTATTATAGCCATAAGGACTATATGGATTGTATGTATTTCCGTACATATTTATTTCCTCCTTTTGATAAAATCTAAACCAATTATATTTCTTGCAGAAATATAAATGTTAGAATCTCTATATATAGAAATTACAAAAAAATAAGAGATACTTTTTAGTATCTCTCAATTTATTTCCTTTATATTATTTATTTAAAATTAAACTTTCGGCAACTTTAATGGAATTTCTAAACTCGCATAAATTACATTACATTCTATTTTTATAGGAGTTGTATCTGGTAAATCTTTTATCTTTATAATATAATCATATGATTTTTGCTCTCTAAAATATAAATTGAATATATCATATCTTAATTCATAGTTATCTTTCCAATAGAGTTCATATTGTTTTAATATCTCACAATTCGGATTATTTACTATATATTGCTTTAATGCATCATATTTACTAGATTTACCTTTCCACATAAAACCATCATTTATATTACCTCTTTTTGTCAGAATATATGCACAAAATACACTTACTAGTATTGCTATATAGTAACCTACTTTTGTTACTAAGAACAACTCAAAGAATAGAATTGTACTCCATAACATGCATAATTTCCAATCTTTATAATGCATAGCATCTCCAAAATTTATTCTCATTAATACAAATACCATAAATATTACTAGTAAATCTTTAAATGGAATATTCAATAAAAATCCTACTATAAATATTATAGATACTTCTACTGTATTAAATATAATGCTTGGTAAATAGTAAAATATCTTCTTCATCTTATTCTCCCTCTACTGTATCACAGAAAACTAACCAAGAACCGATTGGTGGTAAATCCATATAGAACACCTCCTGCCTTACAACAATATATACTGTATTGTTATATTTATAATAACAATGCATAGGTTAATCATCGTAAGACTTATGTTTCTTAATGTTATACTTTTAATAGGTTTCTTTATATTATCATTTCTATTCCACCAACTACAATATTTCTTATACATTGAGTTAAATCTTTTTCTAAAAATAAATGGTAAAAACAATAATACCCTATTTAATCCATATAAAATATAATATACATAATAATTTCGATTACACATAATTAATGCCCACATTAAACAAGATAATAAGGTTATATATGTCGCAGGTATACTAATTGTAAATATATCTATAATTTGCACTTTATTTTTATACAATAATTTGAGTAAACTATATACTAAAACTACAAATCCTAAATAATATGCAATCTTATATCTCTGGATTATTAAACATATAAAATATATTACACTCATTCCTATAAACAACCATAATCGTTTTTCTTTTAGATTTTTAGTGTATATTAAAAATAATGTGAAATATATTACCTCTGGTACTAATCCAAGTAATATACTTAAAACGTAATACATAAACAACAACTCCTCAATCTTGTTTAAATTTATTGTTATTACAGATTTATTATATCTGTATAATTATTTAAATCTCTAGGTACCCTATAGAATATAAATAAAAAAAATAGTGCAGATGTTACTATACACTATTTTTAAACATTTTGCAAATACTCTTTACAAAATATATAAGATTAATTTGACTTTTTCGCTATAATTTAATAAAGGCTCTATATTTCAAGAGCCTATATGTTTATCCTGTAATTTCTTCAACATCGAAATAATATGTTAACATTGTCATTACATCTTTTGAAAAAGTCGTAGGTGACATACCTGTTACTGTTATAATAAATGGGTTTGGTGTCATTTTTATTGAGTGCATTCTATCATACCATCCTGGACCTGTATAATGTATTTCGCTATGGTCTTCATCATCTTCACCCCAGAAATATCTACAATCACTATCTTGGTCGTCATACTCTATAATAGCAGTCCCATAATCCACATAATCCTTACTAATATCTATTATATGTTTAATTTCGCCTGCATCATCATTACCACTTAAAACGAATCTATTTATTGTTTCATCAGTCCATTCAACTTTTGACGGATAATTGTCTTTGGCTGTAAATTTATATTTTTTGCCGACCTCTATATTAATTGAAGGAGTTGGCGGATTGTTCCCTAATATCTCATCCAATACAGCTTCAACTTCTTCTTCTGTTCCACCCATTCCTTCATATTCATCTGTATCTCCTGATACTTCATTTAATACATTATATGTTTCACTTGCATCTTCTGGTTCTGGTTCTGGAGCAGATTCCCAAACTGCATAAGTTAATTCAGTATCATTTATCAAACTCATTATATCATTTAAGGTACTTGCTTGAATATCTAATTCAGTATTAGTTCCCGCACCTAAAGTAGTACTTAAATCCACAGTTTCGCTACCATCAATAGAAGTTATTGTCACAGATTTATTATTTGAATTATTGAACCATCTAACTTTAACTTCTTGATTTAAACTTGTATCAGTTATATTTTGTGCATATACTTTTACACCAACATAATTAGTACTGTCTAATGGGTCCATCATATGGCTCACATTTGCTATTTCTGTATATAATTTCCATTGGTCTAATTCTGCTATTACTTCAGCTGGTATACCACATCTAATTAAGTTATTATTTCTTATATCTTCAACAAATGATTCAATTACTGTTGCTTTTGTGAAATCAGAATTATAGCTTTGTGCAACTCTTGCCATATATGTAATATCATTATTATCTACATATACAAAGTCATTTGCTCTAAATATAGTATTTTGTGTATATGGTACTACTTTAACCTCGGCTTCGAAATTAGTTTGTAAATTAGTTAACTTTGTAGATAATTCTCTGATTATAGCCCCTAATTTAGATTGTACTAATTCAGTATCTGTTGTATCTACATCTACGTTTTCAGTATTTACTCTTGGAAGGAATGAACCAAGTTCTCCACTAAATGATAAATCTGTATTATCTCCACCTATTCTTTGATTAATAGTTGTTCCACCTTGATTTACAACTGTCAATTTTAATTTATTATCAACTACACTAAGTCCTGCTTCCTTTATACTTGCTGATAATTCTTGTTCAATTGTATTATTTCTAGATGTATTAATATCATTTGCAACTAATGTTACATTTTTATTTGCATCAGGTGTTACATTATTTACAGTATCAACTTTTCCAAATGAATCTTTATCGTAAGATGTCTGGTCTCCATTTTCATCTGTTCCATATATTTTATTTGCAATTGTAACTTTATCCACTTTTGCATTATCTAAATTTGTATCAGCTGTTTGTCTAGCTAATTCTTCTGCATCTATATTTCCTTGTAATGTATTATCAGCATTTGTTCTTGCAGTTACTTCATTAGATATTGCTGTATTTAAAGCAGTTTCTTTTGCTGTAATTGTAGTATTTATATCTGTTTCTAATTCAGTAAATTGATTTTGTAAGTCTTGTTGTTGTGCAATATTCCCTTTGATAGTACCCCAAACAGCATCTGCCTGTTTATTAAATGTCATAGCAGTTACTTCTTCATTAACCGTATCAATACTTTGAACTCTTGCCCAAGTACCATACATATCTGTAATAATATCTCTAACTTCTACCCCTTGTTTTGTTACTGCCTCTAATTTAGATAATGGAACTATTGTTGTTTGACCTATTCTATCATTTAATCTATCTGAAGCACTTTCTCCAATAAATATAAAATAGTTAACATCTGTGTCCAAATTTGTTGCAATATCTATTACACCATTAGCTAACTTAGTTGCCACAACTGTGTTATCACTTGATATAATTTTTATTGTTTCTGTACTAGATGTTCCATCTACAGGACTTACACTTGTCTTCAATAAATCTAATATTGCATTACCAGTTAAGTTTCTAGACACTAAACTTCCAACAACTTCATTTCCTGTAGTAGCTGCGAATGTTTTATCAACTTTATTATCTTCTATAGCATCTACCTCATCTGCTAATCTTGATAAGTTTCTATTGGTTTCAACTATTGAATTGGCATTAGCAGTAATATTATTTGTATTTGCTAATATTTGTTGGTCGTGTGTTGTTAGATGAGCTTCTTGCGTTGCATTTACAGTTTCTACTGCATCTATATCTTGTTCTGCTTGAGTCAATCTACCATTCAATGCTACTGTATCTGCCTGTAGAGCTGTTATCTGTGTTGTATGGTTTGACAATTGTGTATCTTGTGTAGCATCGTGAGATACTAAACTATTTAAATCTGTTCTTAATGTAGATATTTGTGTAGCTTGTGTATTTATTCTATTTCTATCTTCAGCTACAGCTGTATCTAATTCTGTGACATCAAATACAATATGGTCATTTTCAGCTGTAACTTCTATTGAACCACTTTCAACAAAATGTAAATGATTTATAATAGCTGTTTCAGTATCGGTATTTTTGCTTGTTATTTTCAATGTAGGTTCATTTAATTTAGCACCTGTTGCAGTTGATACTTGCACATTTGTAACAATACTATCTGCAATATCTTTATCTATTTTTGTATTTAATCCATTTGTCATATTTGTATTGATTGTCGCAACTTCAGAATCTACTCTATCATTTAAAGTTTGTACTTCATCCTCTATAGTAGCATTTAATGTGGCTACTTCTGTATCAATTCTATCGTCTAATCCATCAACCTCGGTATCTATTCTTGTATTAATCTCAGTATCCTTAGTTGTAATTGTTGTATTTAATGTAGCAACCTCTGTATCTATTCTATCATTTAAAGTCTGTACTTCATCTGTTACTCTTTGATTGATTGTAGCATCGTTTGTATCTATATTTTGTTGTAATGTTGTTTTAGCTGTTTCTAATTTATTTTCTATATCAGCTTTATTATTTGCAACAACTGTAGTTAAATCTGAAATATCTTCAGCATTAGCATCAATTCTATTACTTAATGCAGTCTCTTTAGTTGTAATTGTTGTATTTAATGTAGCAACTTCTTCATCAATTCTTTCATTTAAAGTTGTCTCTTTTGATGTAATAGTTGTGTTCAATGTTGCAACTTCTGTGTCTATTCTATCATTTAAAGTATCTACTTCGGTATCTATTTTTGTATTTAAAGTATTAACCTCATTAGTAATTCTAGTATTCAATGTTGTATAATTATCTGATATAGTAGTATTTAAGGTTTCCACCTCTGTATCAATTCTAGTATTGATTTCTTCTTTTGCATCAGCTAATTCTTTCTCACTAACCATATTAAATAATTGTTCTTTAGCTTCTTGTGTTCCATCTTCTAATGATAATAATACTTGTTCTAATGATAATGCCCCAGTTTCGGTGTTATATACTAAATCAGCTGATTTAACTATTTTCTCTCCACTACCAGCTACTAATTTATCTACTTTTGAATCTAACACAGTTTTAATTGTTTTAGTTTCTCTTTCAGTATCATCATAGTTTATTTGAGTAGCATCTATTTGTATGTTTTTTCTAGCATCTGCTGGAACTCTATTTACTGTATCTACTGTTCTTAGTGAATCTTTATCATATAAATAAGCATCACCATCTTCATTCGTACCATAAACTTTATTTGGTCTATTAGTTTTAATAACTTTTTGACTATCATAATCAGCTAATTCATCTATAGCATCTTTTACGTTATTTGCTTCTAAATGACTTATTTTATTATCATATTTTATGTCTTTAGCTAATAATGAGCATATAGCTGTCCAGTGTTGCTCTTCAAATTCAAGTGTAGATGTAAATGTATCTAATGCTCTATATAATCTATTATTATAAAAGCATAATTGGTCTATATAATACATTTTATCTGGTTCATAATCTGATATAGAACTCCTAGCTCTTAAATCTAAAGTTTTAACTCCTTCAGCATTTGTTGACCAATAACCTAATATTGAATGGTCATGTGATTTAATTTCTATAATTTTAGATGAAGTTGTATTAAATAATACATCTTTAGATATCTTAGTTAAATTTGCTATTATATCTTCCCCTTGTGTTACATATATATCATCTACAACAGAATTACCTACATCTTGAAAAATACTTGCAGAAATCTTTTTATCTAATTCTGCTTGTAATTGTTCATTATCTGCAACTTCTCCTTGGATATTATTGAATGTAATTAAATGTCTTAATCCAAACTCTTCATACTTTAATTCTGACCATTTAGATTCACCATCGCCTCTTTTTACACGATGTGTGTCATCTTCAACACCATATTCTCCTAAGTACAATATTGGGTCATTTACCATCCAATTTGTACTTGTATCGTGTCTTAATACTATTGTGTAATATTGTTTTTCGTCTTCCATTGTTTATCTCCTTTCTAATTTTATTCTATATCTAATAATACTTTTACTTGTGTTTTACTATTCAAATATTGAACCACTTTACCAATAGAACGTGATTTGAAAAATCCATAATCCGAATATTCTAAACTTCTAGCTTTACCTTTATGCTCACTTATTCCTAATTTGTCTCCAATATCTACATAACCGCATATATTTACTGGATAAGTTCCTGTATAAGCTACTTTAATTGTTTCTCTTGGACTTTGTTGTGAATCACTTCCTATAATTTTAACTGTAGTTGTAATATCTGTTTCTGATGTAGATTCTAATAATTCTCTATCTAATTCATTAGATGGTCCACCATTTATTAGTTTCAATAATGGAGCAGTATTATTTGATTCCACACATACACCTATTATTAATCTCGAATTAGGTATTATATCCTGTAATCCATCTATATAGGCTCTCTGAATTGAGGAAGTATCTGGGTCAATCATTATAATATCCCCAATTTCAATTATCTCTGATGCATCTGCTTTTTTACATTCTAAATATCTACAATTTATGTCTCTCATAATATATTACCTCCCTTTACCTCCTCTCAAATTTATAGTATATGATTATACTTTTTATTTATCATAACTAATAATATTTTACATTTACACAATAAAAAAGAACTTAGTCTTATTTGACTAAATTCCTTTATAATTTAATATATGCTTTAATTATTTTCAGTATTAAATCTATCATTATACCAATTATCTGATACTGATTCATTTGAATCCCCACATAATACTATTTGATATGCTTTATATTCAGCCCCTACTTCAGACATATCATCTACTACTTCTTCTGTTTATAATTGTTTTCTCTCTTCTAAATCTTCTGAATTATATATTTCATTTGCTTTCATTGTAGTATATCTAATTAATGTATCTAAATTATCCTCATTACTGTATATAGTTAAATTCTCATCTCTTATTGCTTCTGCTGTTGCTGTTACATTATCTTTTATAGGTTGTCCATTTTTATAGCCATTAAATAATAATTCATATATTTCCATTTGGGGTAAATCTGCTGTAGATATAGTTTTTACTGTTGATTGTTTAGATTCTTTAAAAAGTTTTGAACTATCAAATGATACATATTTTGTTTCATCATCATTATATCTACCACTTGTCCAGTGAAAAGCACTTCTATCTAATCCACTTAAAAACTTTTCATCACCAAGTATTTTTCTAGCTTCCTCCACAGATATTGGTTTATCATCTAATTCATCTGGGATTATTGTTCTACCATTTTCATCCTTTTCAACATCTGCCACAGTAAATTTAGTTTGATTTAATGCTCTTTCTACTTGAGCTATACCTTCTTCATCTTCTCCCCAATCAGCTAATAGTTTTTTATCTGCATCTGTCAATTTAGCTTCTACTACGACTTGTTTACTCTCAGATAAAAATTCTTTAGCTCTTGGGTCAGTACTTGGTACAATTGTTATCTCCCAAATATCACATATAAAATCTATACAATCTTGCTCAGTTTTAAAGTTCTTCAATAATGGTTCGTCAGAATCTTCCCAATTATCTGAATATGCCCATCCAGCAGCTCTTTCTCCCCATTCTTCTGCTGTCATTGTATCTCCAACTGCCCAATCTCCACCTTGTCTATCTTCTATACAAGTATATTCTTTCTCAGATGTTTTAGCTTCTGTTTTAACTTCTTTATTTTCAATAGTATCATATATTATACCTATAATTAAATCATATAACTCATCTTCATCCTCCAATGCATCTACACATTTAGTTATAAGTTCGTCTGTAACTTCTGTTATTGTACCGTCTGTTGTAGCTCCCTGTAATACATCTTCTACTATATCTTTAAATCCCAATCTTACATTGTTTTCAACTGCTTCTGTTTTCATAGATTCTGATTCATCCAATCTAGTATTGTTTACTGTATATTCAATATCCTCTAATTCGCCAAAATCCACGTTTGTTATATCTTCCATAACTATATCTATAGCTTCCTGCTCGTTACTTGCAGGTACCCATTGAATATATTTTCCAGTTACATCTAAACAGACTCTATAACGGTTTTTTATATCAGTTTTTTCTGTTTTCATTTGTTTTGATTCAGTTTCAGTTTGTTTAACTATATCTTCCATTAAATCTGTCATTATAAATTCCAATTCAGTTTCATTCTCTTCTGGAGTAGCCTTATTTAAACTACCTTCTATATCAGCCACATCGTACCATATATTTTCCCCATTCTTATCTAAAAACCACTCAAACCAATTTGTCATATCTGGATAATATTTATCGGTACCAGCAGTATTAAACTCTCCGGCTTCAATTAATTCTCTTAAATCTTCTGGAAATTGTTGATAATTTTTATATACTTCTCCAGTCTCAGTATTTGTAATTCTAACAGAACCTCTTACCATTAAACTTAATTCATACTCACCTTGTTTTAACATCGCAATTGTAGTATCACTATCAAAATTTAAACTATCCTCATTTACCCATTTTAATTCCTCAGGTAATATCATCAATGTAAATACACTATCCATTATTACATCTCCTTCATTTAATTTTTTATTTTCATACAACATATTTTGTACTGCTTTATTTCTAATATCATCTTTGTCTATTCTATGTATATCATCTACATATAACCAATTTCCGCCTATAGCTACATCATTTGTAATATTATTTAATTTGTGTGTTATTTCATTATAATCTAAATTATCTGTAGCTACTTGCATATTATACTTATATCCAAACTTTTTAGCATTATCATCTATTTCTCCTAAATTCGGAGTTAAATCTGCCACTTCTTCATTACTAAACCCTACCCATAATATGCTTGGTTTTCTATCTAGCATATTAGCATAACTCTTTAATAATCTATATCTATCTCCATCTGTATCTAAATACAAATCCATTTCATATGCTATTACATTTTTATCTTTAGCTTGTAATGACTGCACATCATCTAAATTTATATAATCCTCTTGTAATTTCTCATCATCTTCCACTAATTTGAAAAAATCATCACAATTAGCTTGTAATTCTAATATTACCTGTGGAGTATTCATATCTTCATCTGGTTTTAATGTATAATTATGTTCATTGAACTCATTATCTATATACATTAAATCATACTCGGTATCTGCTTTATAATTCAATTATATCACCTCAACTTACTACAATTTTAAATAACATTAATCCTAATATTATAAATATTGTTATCTTACATATTTTTCTTAATAAAACTTTCCATTTATTATTCATATTATCACCTGAAATATAATTAGACATATAATTTGTCATCTAAATTATAATAATGCCTCAATGGTCATCCTCGTAATCACAGAGGCATTATTAACATCAATTATTTATTATAAAATTTATCTATAGATTCCACTAAACTACTATCCAATTTATTTAATATATCTTTATTACGTTTTTTTATTTGAAATACATCTATTCTGCCCCCATCAACATTACTTACTTGTGTTACATCTTCATTTAATCCCTTATTATTCCTCATCATCAAGTTCCTCCTCATTTATATCCATATTTCTATCTGATTTTATTGATGCTCCTTGTGGTTTATTTACAGTCACATTTTTCTCTGGAATATTATTATCTTCTGTTGAATTATCAACTTCTGAATCAATCTCTTCATTATCCAATTCATCATCATTATCGACATCTTTAAACAATTTTGAATATGTAGCTTTTCTCGCATTTTGTCTTGCTAATTCATTAGGAACTGTCAATGCATCTTCTCCAGATAATTTTAGGAATTTATTTACATCATCTATACGTTCAATTAAATAATCTAATAATATACTTGTAGATTGTTGTAACCACTTTTTATTTGACAGCATACTTATTAAGTGTTTACATAATGCACCATATTCATTTGGATTGGTTATATCCGCAGGTCTTGTCTCAGGCTTACCATACTTATATTTATATTTAGTTGCTCTGTATGCAAATCTGTAAGCAAAATCTGGACAGCTACAATCTATTCTTATATCCATTCCATCAATAGAATTCATAATAGCCGCAGTTACTCCCTTAGAATTTATCTGTCGTGATTTATCCTTCTCTGCCTCTATTTGTACCCAATACAATATATTCTCCATTTCAACTGTATCATAATATTTTCCTACACCACAGGTTACTCTAAAACAGTTTGTAGTAAATACAGATGTTGTATCTATATCTACTATACTAAATCCTTTATATCCCACTGATTTATTATATCTTGTTATTGTCTGCTGTTTAGCCCTTGTTAATAATTCATTTCTAGATACTTCTTCTATTTTTGATTTAGATTCATATAATAATTTGCTTACATTCGGAAATTCTTCTTCATAATATTCATTATTATACATGGCTGATATACAATCTAACTCATACCAATTACATCTGATTTTTTTACTTTTACTGTTTTTATATTTTTTATAAATATTTTTATAATCATCACTGTCACTTCTAGCTTCTATCTCGTATTCAAATGATGGTAATTTAGATGTATCTATTAATTTAGTTGGAGTAAATTTTCTATCTTCATTTATATTAGATTTAATTCTACAATATTTCTCTCCTGTATCTATCAAGTGAACTAATTGTTCTAAATTATATGGTTGCACAAAATGATTTGAATTTTTTTCAAATATATTAATTAAATTATCTCTACCCCATTTTTTTATTGCTAATGGTATATCTGATTCTACCGTTGACTTCGTTCTATCTAATCGATTTGGATTACAGGGAATATCCGAAATCATTAGGTCTATATCTATTATATCTGTCACATCTATATCTCTATATACTATATATTCTGTATCATTTGCTTTCCATAAATCCTTATCAGTATCATCTATTTTAAATGTTATAGTTGCTCCACCATAACCATACCCTCTAACTGTACTACACCATATACCAGAACCTTCAGCTTCACTACCTTTACCATATACATTTAATCGCATACCAGCTTTTATACCTTCTTTACTGATATTAATAGCATTAGTATTTGAGGTATTATGATATAATGTAAGTTTACTCACAATATCTAACCTCCTTATTTATATATTATTTATCTAGTAATATTTTACAAAATAAAAAAGAGTAAGTCTATACTTACTCCATATATTTTTAATATTTTATAACATTCCGGCTAGCATTCCTAGACCTGCTCCATCACCTAAATCTACAGATGGTGCTATTGTTATATTTGGGTCTAAAAATTCTTCTTTTGGTTCTTTAGATTCATCTAAAACATAACCATTATCTATAGCTTTTTGTACAGTATTTTTAAAAAATGACTTTAGACCACCTCTAGTTATAACAGCTTCGTCTAAATCAACTTCATTCCCCTCAGAATCATCATACCACGCCTTTATCTCATAACATACATAATCATCTATTCGTCTAAAAATTGAGAAACAAATATCAGAATCTCCATAACATTCTGTTGTAGAACTACCTTCATCTAAATCTACTGCACACTCAATTAAATCATCTATAGCATCATTATCTATACTTTCTGTTTTTATCATTTTATTATTATCTAACTTTCCACTTAAAGCTTTCACTGTTGCTTCTTCTATATTCATTCTATTCACCTCCATTATTTAATTCATTACTTCTCAATTCATAATATCTATCTTTTAATTTTGATAACATATCTTCATTTCTTAATTCTTTAAATACCAGATTACCTACACTAGCTTCTCCACTTTCAGCTAGTCCTAGTTTCCTCATCATATATATTTCATTTATTAAATCTTTAATCTCTTCATCAGTTCCATTCATTATAACTTCATTACATTTTGTTTCATACTCATTTAATTCTGTTGTTATATCAGGTACTTCATAATATATAGGTTCAGGTTGTACAACCCAATCATTCTTCAATAAACTATATCTACCATTAGTAGCATTTCCATCTGTTACATCTTCAATATATAACTCTACAGGAATACCATCGATATTTAAATCATAATTATCATTAAATGAACCTTTTTTAGCATTATATAATGTTCTTAATATATCTTTATCTATATAATTAATTTCACTATTAACTATTATATGCAAATCTATATCTGAATTTTCATTATAATTATAACTTGCATTAGAACCAACTATTTCTATATCTACTATATTTAATGGTAATTCTATATAATCTAAAAATTCATTTGCTATATTATTTAATTTATCAAATACTTCTGGTTTCATTAACCCATTTCTTTCCCATAATACCGGATTTAATTCTTGATGTACTTCAATACTCTCATATAAACATTTATGTAATTCTCTCATTACTGATTCTGTAATATCCAATTTATCCACCCACCTTATTTATGTAATATAGTTTGTCATTTCCACCACTTAATTAGTTTAGATAACAAACTATATTACTTATCTATAAAAACGTCTTATTTGACTATTTCAGCTTAAATACATATACATTAATTTGGTATTTTTAATGTTTGACCTACATATATTATATATTTAGGTGGTTTAACATCATTTACTTCCGCAATTTTCTTCCAGCTAACACCAAATTTCTGACCAATTCCACTTAATGTATCTCCACTAACTACTTTATATGTTTTATATGTAGGTTGAGGTGCTGGTTGTGGTGCTACATTTCCACTTGGTATCTTTAAAACTTGTCCTGCATATATTACATAATTTGGTCCAGCTATACTATTTAAGTTTGCAATATCTTGCCAAGCTACACCAAATTTAGCTCCTATTTTACTTAAATAATCCCCTGGTTGCACTGTATATGTTTGATATGTAGGTTGTTTACCATATCTAGCATCTACAATTGCCTGTACTTCATCCCAACTATAGCCAGCTTCTGTCAATCTTCTCTTTCTTTCATCTCCATCACCCCATAAACCTGCTATTACTTCATCAGCTAATTGCTCATTTGTTTTTCTTGGTGCAGGCTCAGGACTTGGTTCTGGACTTGGAGTAGGTTGAGGTGTTACTCCTCCTAATACGAAATCTTTATATGCATAATTCATATCAAGTCTACCATTATATCCATTTAGGTATCCTTCTGATGTAAACTGCCAAATACCACAATGTTCAGCACTTTCCCATTCAGCAGGAGTATCATTTCCAGTTTGTTTTCCATTTCTTGTGGTCCATCTTGCTATCCACTTATCATATCTATTTAATTCTTCTCCATTTAATTGATTGTTAAACCAACTTGCACTTGCATATATATTTGCATAATATCCAGCATTTTCAAATACTTCACAAGCTACTCTACACATAGCTCTTAATACTTCATTTGAAGGCATTCCATACCTTTTCTTGTATCCGTCTGCATCCTCCATATCGATACATAAAAATGTAGGTTTAACTGAATATGAATTAGCTAATACAACTAGTCTATTAGCTTCCTCTACAGCTTGTGCCTCATTCAATGCATATGAATACATATACAATCCATATGGTTTATTATTTTCAATAGCTAACTGTACATTTCTATCTACTTTTATATCTTTACTCATTCCTGCATATCCTCTAAATATGAAGAAATCTACTTGTGAGCTTAATGCTCCAATATCTATATTTCCTTGCCACGAACTAATGTCGGGTCCCTTATATGCCATATTAATCACCTATCCTTTCTTTATTTATTCACTAACTTCCTCTGTACAATCTCTTAATTCTTGTACATTTTCTGTGTCAATTATTACCGCTTCTGTCTCGCCCATAATAACTTCACCTCCTACTATACTTCTTGAAAACTATATTCACTTAACTCACATAGACTTGATAAATATGTCTTATCTAGCGACATATTTAATCTACTAGACTCTTGTGTATACATATATCTAACTTGTCCATATAACACATGATAATCATATTTAGCAGATGTACCATCATAATTTAATGGATATGCTCCCATACGTTCTCCACCATGTAAATATACTTTCTTATCTGGGACTAGATTCATAATTGCAGTATATCTAGTATTATTTACTACAAAATCATCAGTTACAGCTACTTGTAATCCATTACCATAATCAAATATGACCGCATCTGTTGGGAGTATTACCTTACTGTCTCCCTCATATGTTCCTGTTACATCGAAAATTTCTACACCTTCTTTTATGTTTTCAGGTATGATTTTATTTGTCTTTTCTGTTAAAATTTCATTTGCTTTATTTAATAATGTTCCCATCAATTATCACTCACTTTCTTTAATATAATTACATTAATATTTTACATTTAAATAAATAAAGACTAGATATTTATTACCTAGTCTTTTGCATTAGTATTATAATTGTTCAGCTATATTCTGAACTTCTGCTTCCAATTGCTCATAAGTTGTATCTTCTACAGGCTTACTAAACATTAATTCTATAAAATCATCTAATGTCATTTTAAATATGATTCCTTGTAAATGTGTTCCTTTTGAATTATATGAGTTTGTATACATTTGTTTATATTCATCTTTACTGATGTACTCTTGAATTTGTTTATAATAATCATAATAGAATTTTCTTGATAATTCTTCTATTGCAGCTAATGTTTCAGCAGGTACTTCTTTTGCTAAAGCCACATTATAATATATAAAGCAACTAAATGCAGTTTCTAGTGCTGGAAGTGCTATTGATTTCATTGGAACTCCTTCTCTTCTAGCTACATTATATGCATTGTGAAGATTATATATATAACCTGGAGTACAAATTCCATATTCATATTCATCTTTACCTCTACGTGTAATTGATGCTTCATTGTAATGCCATTCATATGTTATTGTATTTAATATTTTTCCACCTTCTGGTCCCATTTCATTTTGTGCTATTAAATTACACATATTATTAAATCCAACATCTTCATTTGCTCTTGTTGAAGTAAATCTTATATTATGTTGGTCTAAGAAACTTCTTCTATATATATGACCAAATACCCAAACTAAATTTGCATTCATTGGAGCTTGCTCATTATTTTTTCCTATTTGTAAAAATGGACTTATTAAAAATTTAGCTGATGTATCTTTTAAAGGTTTTACCATTAATGATAATGAACATGCTTCATAAAATGTATCATCTGCATCTATAAATGCTATGAATTCTCCATTAGTATTATCTATACCATATTGTCTAGCATATCCAGGTCCTCTGTTTGTTTCATATCCAATCTCTTGAATATCAATTAGTGGTTTAAATATCTCAACTATATCTTTATAATCCTTTCCACCATCGTTAACAATTGTTACCTTTAATTCATCTCTGTTTAATTGCATTGCTATACTTGATAATGTTCTTATAATAGTATCTTGACTATTATATGCTGGTATTATTACATCTATCATACCATTCTACCTCCTATATAAATATTTTTTATATACATTAATATTTTACTTTACACATTTTAAAAAGAGATAGTATTTTTTACTATCTCTTATTTTGTATTGATATATGATTTATTGATTTGACAATATTATTACTAATAAGTCCAACCTGCCGCATCTAGTTCTGCCCATCTGTTTTGGTATCTATCATTTGTTATATTTGTGTAAACAAATGGACTATAGCCATTACTTATATGTAAATTTTTGTACACAACATTTGTTGCATTCAAACACATATTTATTATGCTATCTATACTGTTATTGCTTAGCTTATTACATTGTTGAAACATACTAGACATACTTGTTACATTGATTGGATTCCAATCGTTTATATCAATATTTACTAGATTAGTACATAAATAAAACATGCTATTTAAAGCGGTAACATTCGTTATATCCCATCCAGCTAAATTTACATTTATCAATCTCCATGACTGCAAAAACATACCATATAAACTATTTACACCCTGTACATTCCAACCATATAAATTTAATTCAGTAATACCAATTCCTATGTTACTAAACATACCTGCCATATTGCTAATATTAGACATATTCCATGTATTTAGTCCGGTTATTTCTAGAGTATTACATCCCTCAAACATATAAGCCATATTTACATTACTCAAAGTCATGTTACTAACATTTAATCTATTTATTTGAGCACCTCTAACAAAATTAGCACAATTACTTACATTATTTAATGTCCACATACTTAAATTAACATAATCAACTGCTACCCATTGTAAAATACTATTAAAATTTTGTACATTAGATACATTCCATGCACTTAAATTTAACTCAGTCAACTTTCTACATTCATAAAACATACTAGCCATAGATATAACTTTACTTGTATCCCAATTACTCACATTCAAATTTGTCAGATTTTTACAATTTTGGAACATACTAACCATAGATACAACCTTACTTGTATCCCAATTACTCGCATTTATGTCCACTAAATTATTACAATTTTGGAATATACTACACATATTTTGTACATTATTGGTATTCCAATTACTAACATTCAAATTTACTAATTTACTACAATTAGTGAACATTTCTACCATATTACTAACATTACTTGTATCCCAATTACTTACATCTATATTCGTTAAATTATGACATTGACTGAACATACTATACATATTTATAACATTGCTTGTATCCCAATTTGATACATCTATATCTGTTAAATTAAAACAATATGTAAACATATTTTGCATATACTTCACACTATTGGTATTCCAATTACCTACATCTAAAGTTGTTAAATTATAACATCCACTAAACATACTATCCATAGCATTAACATTACTTGTATCCCAATTACTTATATCTATATTAATTAAATTTCTACACCCATGAAACATGGTACTAATTGTTTGTAATTTACTTGTATTCCAATTACTCAAATTTAAATTAGATAATCTTAAACAAGAATAAAACATATTATATACAGTCTGTACATTAGCTACATTCCAATTTGATACATCTATATTTGTTAAATTTGAACATTGCGAAAACATATAATCCATAGCATTAACATTGCTTGTATCCCAGTTACTTACATCTATATTGGATAAATTATAGCACCCATTAAATATGTAAGACATTCGTACGCACTTACCTGTATTCCAATTACTTACTTCTAAATTAAGTATTTTTTGACATCCATTAAATAAGCTTGTCATATTATTAACGGATGAAACATTCCAGTTACTTACATCTATATTCACTAAATTTCGACAATTATAGAACATATTTGATATATTTACAACATTATTAAACCTCCAATTATTTATATCCAAATTAGTTAAACTACTACATTCTGCAAATAGTGAGCCTACACTTCGTAAATTTGGAGCATACCAATTACATATATTCACATTCTGTACTTTTGTACACCTATAAAATATACCTGAAGCATCTAATAAGTTCGGAGCATACATATTTACCATATTAACATTTTGTATATTTTGTGCACTATAAAAAAAACAAGATGCTGCCATAACAATGCTCCCAAATGTTGTAATATTATTGAATTGTGCATCATTCATGTCAAATGTTTTTAAAGAATAACAACCTGAAAAAGTATTTTGCACATTTGTCACATTGGCAACATTTAAATCACTTAAATTTAAATTTGTAACACCAACTTGCCAAAATCTCCTACTCATATTTTGAAGCGTAGCTTGTTTATATTTATTATCAGTTATATAAAAATTTCGTTGTCCATTATCACTTAATTGCTTTAAAGTCAAAGTTAATTTACTACCACTTTTATCCAAATCATCGCCTTTATTTAATAGATAATAACTTCCATCATCTAAATTTACTATATTATAATACATATTAAATGGCAATGGGGCTCCTATATAGTTTTTACTTTGCAACTGCATTAATTGTTCTGCTGTATATCTATCCATATCTATTCCCAAATTAAACGCATTATTATTTGTTAATTGTGTAGCATCAGGTAACATATTTACTACATTCTGTAAACTGGCATTTGTAAATCTATCACAACTCTCAAATATTGCTTCCATATTTGTCACATTTCCTACATTCCAACTTGTAAATGATATATTTTCCATATGTTGGCAATTTTTGAACATTTTTGGCATTGTTTCTACATTATATGTATTCCATTTACTTACATTCAAATTTACCAAATTTTTACAATTTTCGAACATACTTGTTGTATCTTTTAAATTTATTATATTCCAATTTGTTACATCTATACTCATTACATTTACACAATTATCAAACATCCCTCTCGCTGTCTGTAAGTTATTTGTTTTCCAATTATTTAAATTAAATCCATTCAAATTACTGCAATTACTAAATGCATTATCCATATTTACAGTATTTATTGTATTTATAGCATTAATATTTATATCTATTACATTTCTACAATTATTATATAATCCTGCAATGTTTACAACATTATTTGCTGCTATTTTAGGTAAATCTTTTTGTTGCAAATTATTGAATAAATATGATAAATCATTACTTGTGGTTGAAAAATTTGTAAACGTGTTCCACATATCAATTTTACTATCTAATTCCTCTCTTGTTACATTTTGTGTTATCTGCAATGTACCAGTTAACTTCTCCCCATTAACATAGGCAGTCTTTTTCCATATATCACCCGAAATAGCTGTAGCATCAGATGTACCTATACCAGTTACTATACCATTATCTGTTAACGCTGTTTTTCCTGTAAATATAGTTGATATATTAGCTGTAACCCCTAATGGTAATGGTTCCCAATTAGTTACATTATATAAATACAATCCATTAAATTTATACGTACTACTTACCTGTAATATTTCATAAGCTAAATTTCTGGTCGTTACAGTTGTATTATAAATAACCGCACTTTCCGTATTTAAAATTCTATACCCCGTTATGGTATCATTTCTAGTATATACATTATCTGTATTTAATTCCCAAATAATATCATCTATATTTAAAGTATAATCTAATATCTCTAACTTAACTATATATTTGTTATCTACAGTATTAATTATAATTTGAGCATAATCATTACCACTTGATTGATATACTAATTTAGCCAAAATAGTACCACTACCTAAAGTTCTAACATCGTTCGCTGTTACAGATAATTGTTTTGGTAAATAAATATTTGTAGTGAATATTGTAGTTGAATCACTATTTAAATATGAACCATACACCATACTAACTGTACCATTTTCAACTGTTTTATCTAAATTTTTTTCTACATTTGTATTATATCGCCTAATATTACTTAAAGGTAATATATTACTTACAATATCTGATAATGCTGAATTATTAGTAACAGGTCTACCTTTTTCATATAATATATTTGATATATTAGATTTAGCTTGCTCTATTTTAGTTATTTCTTCATTTAAAGCTGTTACATTATATCCCATATTATTAGTCTACTCCTTTCAATTATTTAACTAATAATATTTTACACAAAAATAAAAGGATATGTTCTAACACATACCCTCTTATTAATCTGTAGTTTCATAATAATATTCCAGTTCTTCATCCTTTAAATTTTTACAAGCATATTCATCTGCTATACGATATAATCTTGAATATAAGTTTGCAATTTCTATATTATCTTGATGTTCAAATGATTTCCAACTCATAACCATTACTAACTCTGTTAAATACTTATAATCAGTTTTCCATTCCTCAAAAGCTCTATTAAATGTATCTTGTATAGCATCTAATCCAAACTTATCTGCTATCGAAAAATCTGTATAAAATGTAGTAATTGGTTTATACCCACATAACTCTTCTATATTCCAATTAACTATGTCCATGTAAAACACCTCCAATTAATATTATTTTACACAAATTTAAACCGAAGTATTATTCACACATTTTCTAATAACAATTTTATCTTCCTCTAACCATATTTCAACTTCATCCTCTGGTTCTATATGTAAAAACTTTCTGAAATCTTTAGGTATACAACATCTGCCTAAATCATCCATATGTCTAATTACCGTATATCTATCCATAATATCTCCTTTATTCTATTACATCTAATTCTTCTACGAATCGGTCTAATACTAATCTGATAAATTCTTTGTCATCGTTAGTAGACATACATTCTGTTTGTACTTCCCAAGTTGCATCCTTATCATTCACCTTTTTTGAAAATAACATTTCTCCAAATCCTATATTAGAATCCCAAGCTAGCTTAAATCCTTCGTACTTCTCATTTTTAAATGCACTGAACTCATCTATACTATGTATTATTATCTCTTTTCCACTTTTAGATTTCATATTAATTCACCTCCTTAGTTATATTATGCTGTTTTTCAATTTGTAATTGTAATTCATATTGTTTAGTTTTTTCTTGTTCGGTCTTTAGTTTCAATTCTTGTTCACTTGATTTAAGTAATGTTCCAAACATTATAGCAACAACTATACAAATAAAAACCATAAATAACCATATATTATCAATATCTAATTCCCATCGTTTACCTTCAATTCGCATCTAAAATTCGTCCTCTCTTTCATATTCATCATCTAAATCTAAATCTGATGCAACTCCATCATATATAACCCATAGAAGGTCACATCCATTTGATTTTAATCCCTCTTTTTCTAGTTCATTAAGTGCATCATATATTTCCTGACTAGTATAATCTCTATACAATTCTATTTCCAAGTTACCTATAGTTTTTAATATTGTTTTTAAATGTCTTTTATTCATTTCATTTACTCCTTATTATTCTATATATTGGTTAAAACCTTAGTGGTTTATCTAATTTTGTATCAAATAGTTCATATATAAATACATTACCATTTCGTTCATCGTAATCATGTAATGCTTGTAATACAGTTTTCAAAAATTCTAAATCTAATATATTTGTACTAAACTCACAAATATTTGTATTTTTTATTCTAACTTCATATCTATTCACTTATAGTATCACCTCATTTTAATATTTCTTTTCACATATATGATTCATTAAATATGTTGCCACATTTATATTTCTTCTAATATCTAACCATTCTGTTGTAGTTAAAATTCCCCTAGTAGCTTTCTCCTCTAAATTAAAATAACATTGTATCATATATCTACTATTATGCTCATCATAACTAGGCAATATATCTCCTTGTATTTTCAAATCTTCTTTACAAAATTCAAATATTTCATTATACAATATAGACTTATATTTTATACCTCTATTATTCATTTCAGTTACTACTGTCATAACATAATTGAAAAAATAACTCTTATCATACTGCATTACATATGTAACCAGTTTATTCTTTAACGTACCCTTTTCCCACTGTCGTTTGATAGCCACACACTCTCTCCATTGAGCAATAATAAATCTATCAGGTAAATAAGGTATAATTTTATAATGCCACAATCGCATAAGTCATCTCTCCTTTCTATACAAATTAGATTAAAGATTATTTATAACCCATACCTTCATGTTCCCAAAAAGTTGTAAATGCAACTCTACCACACTTTGGGCATATATTTGCAATTTCATCTCCACTAATATTAAAATACATTGAATCTTTTTTATTCATTACTAAATATTCATATCTATGATTACAGAATAATTGACTTATCTTATTTTTAAATATAACTTTTCTAGATTTATAGGGCTCTTTAGTTAATGCATTATTACTATAATTATATTTTTTATAATTCAATTTATTCACCAACCTTATCTTCCTTCATAATATCTACTACATCTTTAAGTGCTCCAGTTAACCCATCAAGTATATTATTTAACTCTTTTACTAAATATGTATCTGTATATACTTTCTGTTTATCTAAGTCACCTAACTTATTAAATTTTTCTACACCATTTCTCTCAATAAATCTTTGCTGAGGATTTCCTAAAAAATTTTTATTTATATATACATATTTCATTAAAACAGACGGAATGATTTCCACCATCTCTTTGTCTTCAGGAACTACATACCATTTATCTTGTATATATAATATTGAATGCCACTCTTTTTCATCTTTGTAAATTACAAATAAATCATAATCTTCTAATAAGCCTTTATTCTTTAAATCCATTATCTCCAGCCATGTCCATAAATTAGACTCCCCATTCATTCCACAAAACTTATCGGTTAACTTTACTCTCTCTTCATAATTCATTGGCATTTTCATAATAAATCACTCCTCTCTAATCTATTACTATATTATCTATATGTTCTAATCTAGATGGTCTTATTGGTTTTGTTTTGAATGTAAACCATTCACTCCCATCATATTGATACCTCTCTATCCACCAATCATCCCCAACAATTTTCAAAGATATTGGTATCTCTACACCACCATAACCATCATTATAATTAGTATCTTTTGCTACCTCTAAAAAATTATCTATATCTACTTCAATATAATCAGACTCCCAGAATTTACCTTTATCTATAGATATAAATTTAATATCTTCTACAGTTTTATTATTTTTCATTAAAATTTCAATTAATTCAGTATATAGATTTTGCACAAATATATTCTCCTTATTACAATTTTAAATTACTCTATTCAATTATACCACACATTTTAAATTTTGTAAATTATATGAATAATTAAATAAAAGAGTGGTTTAGTATCATCCACTCTTCCACTATATAAATCATAACTAATATCAGCTATAATTATTTATATCCGTATATGTACCAAAATTTCTACCGTCCCATACACCAGCTGTTATTAAACGTGCTTGAACTGGAACTAATATTACAGATTCAGCCCAAGTATTCATATATTCAGTATTTGGAACAATATTAAATCTAAATGGTAAATACAAGTAATTATTTTCATCAATTTTTGATATTATTTTATTATCTCTTACATACTCACCAGTTTCTTCATCAATTATATACTCCCCTGTCTCTTCATCCACAGCCAAACTACTATAAACTACATTTGCAACATCAATTTTAAATATACCCATATCTAGGTCAAATTTATATGTAATATTAACCTCATATTTATTATCACTTTCAATACTTTTAGATGCAATTATTTTAAATGTTTTTGTAGCACCACCACTTCCATCTAAAATACAATCTACATAAGCATTCTCACATTGCCATACATAAGTGTATGCACTTGCAAACTGAATGCTCGATGTAATATTAACACTAGACTCAATCTCTGGATATTCATCATATAATTCAGGTGTAATATATAATAAACTATACCTATAATTAGTACCAGAAGATGAATCTAATGTATAGGTTGTAAGACTATCTAATGAGGTGTCCCAATATAATGCCATAGTTTTCCCAATTATACGTACTTTCGTTCCATCATCCCATGTAGTATCAAAATCCCTTCTAGATGCGTATAATTCGATATCAGTGTTAATATTACTACTGCCAGATAGTTCTCCAATTACACCGTAGAATACTTACTCCCTCCTTTATATTCTCAGGTACTAAATTGGCATCATCTACCGAAGTAATCACACCCCTCCATAAACCAGTTCCAGCTGTATGTATCTGTTGTTTATCTGTAATAGACAATATCGGTGATTCGACTACTTCTAACACACCTGTTATCATATTATTATTTACTAACGCTGTCTTACCATATACAATATCTTCCGATGTAGCATCTCCCCCTGATATTGAGGGTAGATTAGATAACATATCATTTACATTTACTAATTTATTTTCAATATTTATTAATGTATTATTATTATTCTCTATTGTAGATTTATCACTCATATATTTTTCATCTCCTTTGCTTAATATGTCCAACCAAACATGTCTAAATCACTCAATCTTGAACTATACCTATCACTTGTTATATTAGTCTGTGTAAATGGACTAACAGAATTTTCTATACTTAAATTTTTAGTAACAACATTTGTGGCATTTAAACACATATTTATTATTGAATCTATACTCTCATTACTCAGATTATTACAATTTGCAAACATTCCATCTATATATGATAAATTAGCAACATTCACATTTGACACATCTATATTCACTAAACTCTCACAGGAATAGAACATATTGGTCATAGATATTATATTTTGTGTATTCCATGCATTAAGATTCATATCAGTAAATTTACCAAACTTAAATTTATCATTTAACCCAGTACACTCACTGATATCTAACATATCAACAGTATTTATATTAGAATACCAGAAATTCATTGAATTATACACATATATTTTATTTGTAGGTTGCCTTAATGAATTAAGATGGTCATTACTAATGATACCGGTATTTATCCTATTAACACATAAATTTTGTTGATATAATACATTTGTTAAATTTTCATAAGTACCTGTAATATATCCAAATTCCCCGTAAGCAACTTTGTTTTCAATTAAATCGGCTGATTGTACATTTAATCCTACTACATCAATTCTGTTCGGTAAATTTTCTACATTATTATATATATTACTAACTTTTAAAGTTATCCCATTTAATATGTTATTTATATTCTCTAAATTAGTTAAATCTGACATTTTATTTACACCCCTTATCATTTAATATGTCCAACCAGCATTTGTCAATTCTGCCCACCTATTCTGATATCTTGTGTTATTTATGTTGGTATAATTAAATATACTATTACTATCCATATTTGATATATTAGTATAATTTAGATTACTTACATTTATATTTAATATCATATTTATTATTCCATTTATACTCGCATCACTTAAATTGTTACAATATGCAAACATTCTAGTTATATTTGTTACATTTAATAATTTCCAATTTGATACATCTATATTTACTAAACTATTACACCCATCAAACATAGAATATGTATTTTTAATATTATTAACATTCCAATTAGATATATTTATGTCAACTAAATTGTGGCAAGATTGAAATGCATATGCAGCTTGATTTATTTTAGAAGTATCCCACAAACTTACATTAATATCTCTCAAATTGAAATCACTAGTAAATATATACATTATAGTAGTTACATTACTAACATCCCAATTTCCTAAATCTAAATTAGTTATATTTGAACACCAATTAAATGTACCCCATAAACTTGTTACATTACTTGAATTCCACTTACTTACATCCAAATTTTTTAAATTATTACACCAACTAAATGTACAAATTAAAGATGTAACATTTCTAATATCCCAATTAGCTACATCCAAATTCTGAATCTTCCTACATGTATTAAACATTCCACTCATATTTATAACATTATGTACATCCCAATTTGTCATATCAATATCTGACAAATTATTACATAATCTAAACATATCACTCATATTAACTACAGATGATGTATTCCAATTTGCCATATTAACACTGATTAAATTGTCACACCAGTAGAACATTCTAGAAGTATTTACTAAATTATTTGTAGTCCATCCTGACATATTTAAATTTTTCAACATCTTACTATTATTAAACATGTTATAACAATTATTTATGTTTATATTCCAATTAGATATTTGTAAATTCTCAATATTTGCATAACTACTTTGGAAAAACCTGCTCATTAAACTACTATATGAAGTAAACCTATCTGGTACAACCCAATTTAATGCATTTACTGTAGTTAAATTTGAACAGTTGCTTACCACATTCTGTAATCTAAGATTATTTGTACTAATGAAATTTAAGTTAGATAAATTTATACTTTTTAAATTATAACAATTAGCCACAGTATAGTCAATCATAGCATTATTATCTATAACTGGAAGCGATTCAAATACCCAATCCATATCAATATGAATCAAATTACTACAACCCTGAAATGTAAAAGTGGTCAATATATATCTATAAACATTAGCTCTTTTTTCTGGGTATGTTATATTTGTTAAGTTTGTACAGTTTGCAAACATGCATCTAGTGTCTGCTAAATTATATACATTCCAATCACTTAAATCTATACTTTGGAGATTCGTACAATTTGCAAACATATAACTTGTACCCAAATACCCATTTATACCTCCACTGAATAAATTCGGGATTTCAATATCAATAAGATTTTTACAATTTGTAAACATATGAGTAGTTGTTTTAACAGAGTTATTCATACCATTAATATATACTGATTTTAAATTCGAACATCCCTCAAACATATAAGATAATTGCTGGTAATTATATCTAACATTAGATATATTCAGTCTAAAATTAGATAATCTATTACTGCCCTTATAGTTATTCGGTTCAATATATACATTTTTGCCATCAACATTATCTATTACATATTCAACAGTATTTATACAAAATATATTTTGTAATAAACCATAATTCAAATTTGTATTAGATATATGAATATTAATTCCTGATGGAGTATACATTGGAGATATACAATTACTTGTATTTACAATGTAAACATTATCTATATATAAATTAGTTACTTTCGCTCCACCAATAAAATTATCAGCATATTCAACATTATATATATTTTCAATTCTAAGATTATCTAAACTTTCTGTTTTAAAATTTAACATACTATTTATGGAAGCAACATTATATATATCAGAAATGTGTATATTTCTAACCCCACGCACTCCTACAAACATACCGTCTATATTTAATACATTAGGTAACATAGAGGCTATATTTACTGTTACATCATTTACATTAACAAATTTATCTTGGTCATAATTATATCCTCGCAGATTGGCACCGGCAAATAGTTCAGATGCATCTACAACATTAGTGAAATTACAACTAAATAATACATCATTTAGATTAAGTGATTTATGATTTTTAAACATACCTGCAATATTTATAACACTTACTGTATTAAATTGCATACCATCTACCAATATATTACTATTAGCAAACATATAACTCATATTTGTAACATTAGACAAATTAAAATAATTAACATCTATATATCTATGGTATATATTTTGATAACTAAAATTAACATCTCTAAAGAAGTTAGACATATCAGTGATATTTGACATATCATAAATCATATTTGGAATATATTTAGAACCACCTAATTTTAGACCATATGGAATTTCCGGTACTGGTATATTATCCTTTATCACATCTAATAAATTATCTATATCATTTATCAAATTACTTTGATTATTTAAAACACTATTTAAGTCCGGTCTATTTCCGATAATTCTCTGACCATTTACAACTGCAACTTCGCCCTCTAATATATCTTCCGCTAACGCATTTGCCATCGATGTATCTATATAATCGGGCATATTAACTACATTAGGTATTATATTGTTTTGTATTACATTATCTATATTTATAACTTGATTTGTATTATTTTCTATATTTTCTTTAAAATTCATTCAATATATACCTCCTTTCCTTAGTATACCCAACCTGATTGTGTTAGTTCTGTCCATCTGTTTTGGTACCTTGTATTTACTATATTTGTACCACAAAATGGACTGTAACTATTGCTAGTCGATAAGTTTTTACGAGTTACATTAACTGCATTTATACACATATTGACAATACTATCTATACTCGCATCACTTAAATTATTACAACCATTAAACATTTGCCCCATAGCTGTTATATTAGCCGAATTCCAATTCGATACATTTAAGGTAACTAAATTTGCACATTTATTAAACATTTGATATGTACTTGTTACTAGATTTATGTTCCAATTACTTACATTAATATCTACTAGATTATTACATAAATAAAATGTACTATTTAGATTTGTAACATTACTTGTATTCCAATTACTTACATCTATGTTTGTTAAATTAAAACATGTATAAAATGTATTATACATAGTTACAACTTTACTTGTATTCCAATTTGATACATCTAGGTTCTTTAGTTTTGAGCACCCGGCAAATGTTTGATACATCCTTTCCACATTACTTGTATCCCAATTAGATACATCTATATTCACCAAATTCGGACAATCATTAAACATAGCACTCATATCTACCACATTACTTGTATTCCAATTACTTACATTTATGTTTACTAAATTATAACAAAACTGAAATAACCCTGACATAGTATTAACTTTACTTGTATCCCAATTATTCATATACACATTCCTAATATTACTACAATATGTAAACATACTATACATTTGAATTAAATTACTAGTATTCCAATTTGATAAATCCATATTCCTTAAATTACTACATTGATAAAATATACTACCAAGTTGTATAACATTGCTTGTATCCCAACGTGTTACATTTAAATTTGTTAATTTATTGCACCCTTGGAATGCAGAACGCATATTGGTTACATTAATCGTATTCCACTCTGATACATTTAAATTAGTCAAATTATTACAAGCATAAAATAAATAACTTATATCTGTTGTTTTACTTACATCCCAATTTAAACCATTATTATATACAGTAACTGAGTTGGTAAATCGCATACCTTCAGGTAAAACAAACATAAATTGTGCATTTGCTTTGGTATCTATCTCATCTTGCAATAGATTAACAGTATTATATAAATTATTTATAACATTAGCCTGATTTTGAATTACTGGCTCTAAATTTTCTAATGTTCCAGTTAATTTAACACCATTTACATAAGCTGTCTTGCCTAATACAATATCATCAACTGTTGCTGTGGCATCTGATGTATTGATACCTTCTTCCATAGTCCCTACTATGTTTAATACTTGTACACCATTTGCTAATATATTAGGTGTTAATCCAATTTTATCTGCTAATCCTAAATTATTTATTTGTAATACACTATTTGTAGCATAATAACCAGCATACCTAGGATTTATATTAATTACATTTTCACTAGGTACTATTTTACTATTTAATACAGCCACATTTGTTCTTTTTGGCATACTTCCACTCAATATATTACCAAATTTATCATAAGCAGTAGTTCCTTCTAAAATACTTCCAGTTTTAGCTTCTTGCATCACATCTGCTGCGTTACGTATACTACTAGCATAAAATTCTAAATTAATATCTAATAAATTATATGTAATACTAGTTTCTCTGCCTTGCATATTAACTGTATTCCAGCTGTATTTATTTAAACTCTCTACCCATCCTGAATTATAACCATTTACCGAATCTGAAAATAATGGTAGTACATCTAGATTATTTACTTGTAATGTACTACAAAATACAGCTTCAGGCAAAGATGTATCTATATGTAAATTTAATTGACTATTAGATTCATCATAATCTACATATGTACTTCCAATAGAATCTGTCCAATAGACTTTAAAATTGTTATTAGTCTTATCTAATACAGAAAAATAAAAAATATTTGGTAAACTTATATAATCATCTGGTTCCCCCATATAAGTTGGATATATAAAATCATATCCACCTACTGAATCATCTGTATATGGATATCCATCTGCTACCTGTACAGGTAAATACTTCATTAATGTATACATATTATTACTAACACTTGTAACATTACCAGATACACCAAATATATTAATACCTGACTTAATATTTTCTGGAAGAATTTTATTTGTTTTTTCATTTAATATTAAATTTAATTTATTCTGTAACTCTGACAATTTAATTCTTACCCCCTTCTTAGTAATTATGGGTTATACACTTTTAACATATATTTTATGTATAACCCATTTGTTCTTCTATTAATATTTTATTGTCTACCTTATGCAATTCCTAATATTGTATTTGCTGTATTTAAACAATTATTATATTCTTGTTCTGATATTATTCCTTCATATGTTCCAGTTATATCTAATATAGTTACCCCGTGATTTTATATTTCCGAGGAATTATATTTACATCTATATCAGAATTAACAGCATTTATAGTTACTTGAGATAATTCATATCCAGTATCTGGTACTATATTTTGAATATTTAAAGTAGGGTCTACAATTTTAGTTTGGTCGGGTTTATCTGATTCTAAATTACCTACTACACCTAATATAGTTTCACCTAATTTTAATTTATTTGGGGTTAATTTAACTAAATTTGCAATATAAGATTCTCTAAATCCCATTTTCATTTTTCTATTTCCTTCAAACATCCAACTATCTGGTTGTGCTGAAGTCGCTATTTGATATTCTCCCATAATATAATTTATATTATCTCTAGTAATTTTTTTTAATGAATTATTTGCTGCTATAAATTGATAATTATAATTTCCAGGATTTACTGGGTCAATTGGATAAGTTAATACTGGTAATGTTCCTGTTATTTTTCCTGTATTAGTATAAGCTATTACTCCATTTTTTATATTTATTGGTTGAGCATTAGCATCAGATGTATTTAATCCTACATCTACATACCCCGTACCGTCATGATATCCTTCTGTTATATTTTGCACAATATCACTTGGATATATAATCTGTTGACCTACATTTCTCATCGTACCTGTTCTTTTCATACCATTAGCATAAAAAGTTTTTCCTTCTAATACATCCTCATTTACTACATTTACATCATTGAATGTAGGTAAATTTTGTACATTTTGTATTATATTATCTATATTTATATTATTGTTTTCTAATCTTTGATTATTATTTTCTATATCTGTTTTATAACTCACTTATTTTATACCTCCTTTCTTTAATATGTCCATCCAGCTGAGGTTAATTCAGCCCAACGGTTTTGGTATCTTGTATTTGGTATAGCTGTCATACAAAATGGGCTATACGTATTTTCAACCCATAAACTCTTATGTGTTACATTTACAGCATTTAAACACATATTAATTATACTATCTATACTAGCATCACTTAGGTTGTTACAATAACAAAACATTAAGGCAATATCCTTTACCTTGCTAACATTCCAATTAGATACATCTATATCAACTAAATTATTACATGTCGAAAACATTCTATTTAAATCAGTAACATTAGATACATCCCAATTACCTACGTTTATATTAACTAGATTGCTACAGTATACGAACATTCCTGCCATACTTATCACATTGCTTGTATTCCAATTACTTATGTTTATATCACGTAAACCAAAACAATTTTGAAAGGTTCCTGTCAAATATACCACGTTACTTGTATTCCAATTAACCAAATTAATGGTATGTAAATTATAACAACGTACAAACATTTGTGACATATTCTCAACATTATGTACATCCCAATTAACCAAATTAATAGTATGTAAATTATAGCAATAACGAAACATTCCATACATTGTTTTAACATTACTTGTATCCCAATCACCTATATTTGGATTAGTTAACCTATAACAATAACTAAAAATTTGACTTAGACTCATAACATTTGTAGTATTCCAGCGAAATAAATTAATATATATTAGATTATAACAATTGCCAAACATTGAACTTAAAGTGGTTATGTTTGAAGTATTCCAGTTAGATATATCAAGCCTATACAAATTAGCACAATTATAAAACATAGATTCAACATTAGTTACCTTTGACATATCCCAATTAGATACATCAAGTGCTGTAAGATTCTCACAAGCAGCAAATGTACTATACATGTTAGTTACATTTTGTGTATTCCAATTACTTACATCTAGACTTGTTAGATTATTACATTGCATAAACACTTGAGACATATTTGTAACATTACTTGTATTCCAATTACTTACATTTAAATTTGTTAGGTTTTTACAATTATAGAACATCCCGAACATATTAGTAACATTGCTTGTATTCCAATTAACTACATCTATATTAGCCAAATTCCAACAATTTCTAAACATATTTGATATATCATTTATACCCGATACATCCCAACTAGTTAAATTTAAATTATTACAGCTACTATTAGTTAACATTAACCCTTGGGGAACTTCAAATTCACCTGATTCTAAAGTTCCAACTATTCTTTGCCCATTTGCATATCCTATCTTACCTTTCATAACATCATTACTAGTTATATTTCCATCTGCCGTAATAATATTCACATCATTTGCATATATATTAGACATAATATTAGTTATCTGACTTAATTTATTTTCTTGATTAGTTATTATATTATTCTGTGTATCTATCTCATTTGTTATATTAAATTTACCTACCATTCTACTCATTTTTGAATACACAGTCTTATTTTCCACAATATCCTCCGGTAATGCAGTTGTATCAGAGTATGTAGGTAAATTATTTATGATATTTAAAACGCTGATAATATTTATATTATTATTTGCAATTATTCCGATTATTTTCATCTAATCTATTATTATAATTTCCTGCTGACATATATTTACCTCCTATTCATTAGAATGACCAACCCGCCGATGACAACTCTGACCAACGATTTTGATACCTATTATTTGTTATGGTAGTACCATAAAATGGACTATATAACATATTTGTCTGCAATCGTTTTATTGACACCTTCTTAGCATTTAAACACATATTTATTATACTATCTACTGAAGCATCACTTAATTCGTTACAATATGCAAACATATTAGTTATTGTTGTAACATTACTTACATCCCAATTACTTATATTTATATTAATTAATTTCTGACAACGATAAAACATAGCCTGAATATCTGTAACATTACTTACATCCCATTTTGATACATCTATATTGACTAAATTATAACAAAATTGAAACATTAAAGCTGTACTCCTTGTGTTACTCAATTGCCAATTAGTTACATCGATATCTGTCAAATTTGAACATGCATTAAACATGTATCGCATATTAGTAATACTCGAAGTATTCCAATTTGATACATTTAAGTTCGTCAAACTTACACAAGAATTAAACATATAGTAACAATTATTAACATTACTTGTATTCCAATTACTTACATCCAATTTAGTTAAACTTCTACAATTACTAAACATATAACTCATATCTCTAACATTACTTGTATTCCAATTACTTGTATCCATATTTATTAAATTTACACAGCAATTGAACATCCTCGTCATATTAGTAACATTACTTGTATTCCAACTACTTACATCTAAATTTGTTAAATATGCACAATTACTAAACATAAAATTCATATATTGTACATTAATTACATTCCAATTACTTACATTTAGATTTTTTAATCGATTACAGTTGGCAAACATATCATGCATATAAATCACATTACTTGTATTCCATGCTGATATATCTATATCCGATAAATTATAACAAGATTCAAACATAAAACTCATATCATTAACATTACCTACATCCCAATTAGCTATATTCAATCGAAATAAATTAGCACCACCACTGAACATCTCAGTCATATTTATAGTATTTGATGTATCCCATTTAGTTAAATTTATAGTTGATAACTTACTTCCACCCAATCTTAATCCAGAAGGTACTTGAAATCTATTCCCCATTACCAAATTCCCTACTATTCTCTGACCCTTAGCATATCCAATTTTACCATCTAAAACATCCATGTTTGTAATATTACCATCAGCAGTTACTACATTTACAGGTCTAATATATCTATTATTTATTAAATTAATTACCTGATTTAATTTATTTTCTTGATTGGTTATTATATTATTTTGTGTATTAATTTCCTCTGTTATATTAAATGTCCCAGTTACTTTTTGATTATTTATATATGCCGTTTTACCATCCATTATGTCTTCTGCTACTGCATTAGTACCTGAATACGTGGGAAGATTATTTATTGTATTTATTAAATTTGTTATATTTATATTATTATTCGATATTATTCCGATTATTTTCTTCTAATCGTTGCGTATAATTTCCTGTTGACATATTCCATTCCCCCTTTCTAGTACCCACTTGACCACCCAGCTGCAACAAATGCGTCCCAGTTTGATAGGGTTTGACAAGTTTCTGCTTGGGTTGGAGATAAGCCTAATTCTACAAGTGTTTTTGTTCCTGTATAACTTGTTGCCCCTATGCACATTGCCAAAACATTGTTTAAACTTTCATCTGATAAAACGTCACACCCTCCAAACATACTCTCCATATTAGTTACATTACTTGTATTTAATAAAGGTACTGTTATTAAAGAACGACAACCTACAAACATTTCGCTCATATTGATAACGTTACTTGTATCGAATTGTGGAATTGTTAATAAGGCACTACACTCTCCAAACATACTCTCCATATTAGTTACATTACTTGTATTTAATAAAGGTACTGTTATTAAAGAATAACAAGCATAAAGCATACCTCCCATAATAATTGCATTACTTGTATCAACTAATGGCATAAAAATACAACCACCATACCCTGAAAGTTCATAAGAATAATCAGATTTTACTGTCCAATCCTGCATAATAATTCGAGCGATATTAAAACCATTTGTAATTTCTTGTGGCACACCACTATACCCAATCTGTGACCAATCAGGCACACTTGTTCCCTCATAAGTACCAGTAACGCCTAAAATTGTTTCATCTTTTTTTAACTTATCTGCTGTTAAGCCTATTGCTTGACGAACATCATAGTCGAGAGCTGAAACTTTAATGTAATCATTATAATTTAAAATCATTTTTTGAGGTGCTTTACCTTCAACAAAAAGATACCCTGCTGTGTGTGTTGTACCACCATTCTTAGCATCAACACCTATTCCATGTACTTCTGGCACAATTCCTGTAACCTTTTCCCCATTAACATAAGCTGTCTTACCACTTGCCATATCACTTGCCGTAGCAGTTGCATCAGAAGTATCTAGTTGTTCTAATGTCCCAACCAACTTAACCCCATTCACATATGCAGTCTTATCCTTTGTTATATCCCCAGCTACTGCATTTGCATCAGATGTCGCCTCTTGCAACCCTAGTGCTATTCTATTTTCCAATGCAGTAATAACATCTGAAATATCTTGTGTCTGTTCAGTTAATAATCTATCTTGTTCTGCTAATTCAGTATCTAAACTAAATGTACCAATTAGCTTAACCCCATTTACATACGCACTCTTACCACTCATAATATCCGTAGCCACTGCATTTGCATCAGAAGTACCTGTACCTGTCACAGCCCCAGAATCCGTATAAGCTTTATATCCTGTAAATATAGTACTAGCAGATGCATTTAATCCCAAAGCCAATGCTTGCCATGTATTACCGTTATACATATATATTCCACTAAATTCCCAATGGTTATCTTCGTTATTTTGATTATTATTGATGTATAATATTTTTCCATATAAACCATCTATTATTTCACAATTATTTGATGTTATTGTAACACTTGATGTATTTGTTTTTGGCGTATCTATTTCCACTCTGTCAAACTCACTACTATCAATATTTACTCTTTCGGTTATACCTAATTTTGAATCATAAGTTGATTTACTAGATATTTCGAATGTATAAACATCATAATCAGTATTTTCTACTTTATTTTTTACTTTATATGTATAAGTTATATCCGTTGAATATGTAACCTCGCTTATTGCATCTTTATAATCTTTTGATGATAATAATACTAATCTTGTATCTTCATCTGTCGCCTCTTTTACTAATGTTACTGTTACTTCATCATTAGCATCACTATAAGCATATGTAAATCTTGTAGCTACTTTTGGTACATTTATAATAACTTCTGGACCTAATATTATTTGTTTATATATCCTATTTTCCTGTACAACATCTGTAGTTAATCTTAGTGCTTCTTCTGTATTTAATACTATTCCTATGGCATAATTATCTACAGTATCCGCATTCATTTCCTCCAAAGTATTATAAACTTTTATTTGTGTATCTACTTCATATTCTAATTGTTTAAATAATAATTCCCATTTTTCAGTTTGAGCATACACATTCAATGAGTCATATATAGCGTTTTTTAGTGGCATAAACTTTAGTAATGATTTTTTTAAATCTACATCCTCTATTTCTGTCATCAATACCAAATCAACTGCTTCAGGCAATATATAATTAGTACCACCTTTATAATCATCTACACCATTTATTTCATATAAACTTAGAATATATTCACCAGCTTCACTTGGTATTCTATTCCATTGAACTTTTACTGTATATGTATTTATTTTTATATTTAATCGTGCATCTATACTTGTAATTTTTAGCTGCCCTACAGTATTACCTAAATCTGTATTTATATTAATTACTATTTCTTGATTATCAGCTATCTTTTTATAATTTATATCTTGTACTCTTGATGGTACGTCAAATGATGTATACAAAGTATCTTCTGTACTATCATTATATTTTGATTCCTCTGCAACTTCTTTTATTACTAATCCATATGTTCCTATTGGATATGATTTACTCTTATTCATATCAGCTTCTGTATTAAAATCGTACATTGCATAATTAGATAATTTACTAACTGATTTTACATATGTTTCTAAACTATCTAATACACTCAATCCAGCTATATTTTTATTTGTTAAAATATCATATAATAGTTCTTTGTCAGCTTCTATGATACTTATTTGGTTATCTAATTCTTGTATATTTGCCACTATATTTTCACCCTCTCTTTTTATTTATTTATATACACTAATATTTTACAAATAAATAAGAGATAGCTCTTACACTATCTCTTCATTTTATATTTAGACTTCTCCTAAATTCTTGACATATTTCATATCAACTATAATTCCAGCTCCTCGTCTATCAACATATCTTTGAGTATCTTCATATTCAACTTTATACCATTTATTTTCTTCAAAACTATCAAACAATTCTTTATTATTAGTTAAATACTCTTTTACAGTTCCAGTTGGATATTCAAAGCATATATAGTATTTATAACCATCTATTTTTCTAAATAAATACTCTATTTTTAATTCTACTTTTAATTCTTCCACTTTTTTCATAACTATTAAAATCTCCTTTATTTTAATAAGTCCATCCAGCGGCGGTTAATTCTGCCCATCTGTTTCGATATCTATCATTTGTTATATTTGTACCACTAAATGGGCTATACATATGTCCCGCAGTATTAAATAAACTTTTATGTTCAACCTCATTAGCATTTAAGCACATATTTATTATACTATCTACACTTTCATCACTTAAATTATTACAATTAGTAAACATATGATTTATTGAGTTAATAGTAGCGACATTCCAATTACTTACATCTATATTCACTAAATTTAAACACCCTTCAAACATACTTATAACTGAATTAACTTTCACAGTATTCCAATTACTTACATCTATATCTGTCAAAGTCTTACAATTACGAAACATTGCTCGAGTACATTTTAAATTACTAGTATTCCAATTACTTACGTCTAGATTTGTTAAATTATAACAATTATAGAACATCCCATCTGTATCCGTATAACTTAAACCTGTCTCCTCTAAACTACTGGTATCCCAATTACTTACATCTAAAGTTGTTAAATTATAACAATTTGAAAACATTGTATGTGCAAATCTTAAACTACTAGTATTCCAATTAGATACATTCAAATTTATTAAATTATAACAACATGTAAACATATAATCCATGTGTCTTACATTACCTGTGTTCCAGTTACTCACATCAATATCCTTTAAATTTAAACAATAGTTAAACATACTGCTCATAGATGTTACATTATCAGTATTCCAATTAGACATACATAAGTTTGTTAATTTACGACAGTTACTAAACATACCTGATACTATACCACATATATCCCAGTTATTTATATTCAAACTTACCAAATTTCTACACTCAATAAACATATTAGCTATATGGGTAACTTTACTCCAATTACAATTATTGAAATTTAAACTTTCTAATGATACACAGTCAGCAAACATTCCATAATAACTATCGAAATTATATTGATAATTATGCACGATTCTACCTATATTTGTTACATTACTTACATCCCAATTATCTAAATTTAAATATTTTAAACTTATACAATTATAAAAAATATTTACCAAATTAGTTTGACTACTTGTATCCCAATTACTAACATTTACAGTTACTAAATTCATATAATTACTAAACATCGAATTTAACGTGATTTTAGATACATCCCAATTACACAAATCTAAATAATTAATACCTCGAAAAGCACCGACTACATTCACATTCTTACCAAATCTCCAATTGGCAGCATTTAAAAAATTTAAATTATCACACCCCAAAAACATATAGGCTATCGAACTCGTATTAATCAAATTCCAATTAGCCACATCTACTGAAACTAGGTTATTACATGAGGAGAACATATAACCCATATTATTTACATTACTCGTATTCCAATTACTTACATCTATATTTGTTAGATTTTGGCAATGATAAAATACTTGATACATATCCGTAACATTACTTGTATCCCAATTACTTACATTTATACTTTTAAAATTATGACAATACCCGAATACACCTGACAGTGTGATAACATTACTTACATCCCAATTTGATACATCTAATTCACCTAAACTACGACAATTCCAGAAGCAACCAGCCAGTGAATTAACATTAAATGTATTCCAATTTGATACAGCTAATTCACTTAAATTTAAACAATTATAAAACATATAATCCATAGTTTTTACATTATTTACATTCCAATTTGATACATTCAAACTTGATAAACTATGACACTCTGAATACATTGCAGTTGTTAATTTAACATTGCTAATACTCCAACCTGAAACATCTAACTCCATCAAATTATAACATCTATAAAACATATATGAGGTATCCACCACATTATATGTATTCCAATTAGATACATTCAAATTTATTAAATTATAACAACAATTAAATACTCCACTCATATTAATACACTTATTCATATCCCAGTTACTTACATCCAATTTTCCTAATTTAGTACATCCTGAAAATGCACTTACCATATTTAAAACATTACTTGTATCCCAGTTTGATACATCTATATATTCTAAATTGTCACAACTTCCAAACATATTTGTCATATTAATAACATTACAGGTATTCCAGCCATAAATATCTAAATTCGTCATATTTCGACACATATACATTAAATATGACATATTTGTTACATTACTTGTATCCCAATTTGATACATTTAAATCAACTAAGTTATATTTACTGCCAAACAAATATGCTACATTATCTATATTTATAGTATTCATATTTGACATATCAATAGTTTTAATATTGAATGCATCATCAAATAAAGAATGCCATAGAGATGATGTCCAAGTTTTTTTACCGAATGTATTTAACTTATGAATATTTGCCCCAGACATATTTATACTTTGCAATTTAGTACAATTTGAAAAAGCATTTGACATATTTATAACATTAGTTAAATTCAACCCAGTTAAGTTTATAGCACATAAATTTCGTAGACCACCAAATGATAAATTCAATATCGTAGCATCTTTATTTCTATTATCATCAATATAAATATTAAATTCACTATATACTTTACTATAACTATCATTAATATAAGTTCTCAATTTATTGCCGCTTTTATCTAAATCATCACCTTTATTTAATAAATAGTAACTTCCATCATCTAAATTTACTATATTGTAATACATATTAAATGGTAGTGGTGCTCCTGTATAATGCTTATTTGCTAATTTAACTAATTGTTCTGATGTATATCTATCCATATCTATACCTAGATTAAATGCATTATTATTTGTTAACTGAGTGGCATCTGGTAGCATATTTACTACATTCTGTAAACTTGCATTTGTAAATCTATCACAACTTTCGAATATTGCCTCCATATTTGTTACATTTCCCACATTCCAATTTGTAAATGATAACTTTTCCATATGTTGACAGTTTTTAAACATTTTCCCCATCAACTCTACATTATATGTATTCCATCTGCTTACATCTAAACTTACTAAGTTTTTACAATTTTCAAACATACTTGTTGTATCTTTCAAATTTGCTACATTCCAATTTGTTACATCTATACTTGTTACATTTGTACAATTATCAAACATTCCTCTTGCTGTCTGTAAATTATTCGTTTTCCAGCTATTTAAATTAAATCCACCCAAGTTACGACAATTACTAAACGTATTATCCATATTTACAATATTTGTGGCATTTATAGTATTAATATTTATATCTATCACATTTCTACAATTATTATATAATCCTGCGATATTTACAACATTATTGGCTGTTATTTTAGGTAAATCTTTTTGTTGCAAATTATTGAATAAATACGATAAATCATTGCTTGTCGTCGAAAAATTTGTAAATGTATTCCACATATCAATTTTACTATCTAATTCTTGCCTTGTAACATTTTGTGTCACTTGTAATGTTCCTATTACTATCTGTCCATTTACCCACACTGAATTTTTCCACACATCTCCAGCTATTGCATTTGTACCAACAGGACCTACACCAGCAACTACACCATTATCCGTCAGTGCAGTATATCCATTAACAACAGTTTCAGCATTAGCGGTCATTCCAATTGGCATTATATTCCACACATTACCATACTGGTATAATCCACTTAATTTATTGTTAGTTTGTACTTGAAATATCTGTCCAACATTATCTGTGTAATTTCTATATACTAAATTACTATCTATATTTATAGCTAAGTAACCTTTTGTGGCATCTAAACGTGTCCACACATTATTTAACCATACATAATTATACATATTACCATTTAAACTTATTGTAATGGTAGCTTCAGTGCCATCATCATATATACTTGCTCTTACATATAAATCACCGTTTTTAGTTTCTAACTCACCTAACACATAATTATTATCTAGAGATGCTATATCATTATAAGAATATGACAATTGTTTTGGTAAATATATACTTCCGCTAAATTCAGTTGTTTCGTCACTATATGTATATGGGCTATATACAATTCCAAGTGTACCCTTTGGTAAATCCTTAGTAACATCCATTTCTGCTTTTGTATTAAACTTATGGACTGTTCCTAAAGCATCTATGTTTTGTACATAATTACTAAAAGGTCTATCATCTGCAATATTCTGACCCTTATTTATCAATGAATTTTTTATATTATTTTTCGTATTTTCTAATTTAGTTAATTCATTATTTAGTGCTGTTATATTATAATATTCCATATTATCAGTTTACTCCTTTCATCTATATAATAAACTAATAATATTTTACAGAAAAAATAAAAGGATTAAATTACTACATATAACCTAATCCCCCTAATTTTATCTTTATACATATAAGTTGTTGTCTTCTACACAAAAATGTCTAAAAACCTCATTTATGCTCCAATTTAACCTATTTGAATTTAATCACTTAATCATTTGTATTCAATGACTTATCATTAGTATACCAAGTTAGCACATCAAAGAAATCTGTTAATGTTCCACCATCATTAAAATATCTTTCTATGTCATCATGTAGTTGGTCCTTATTCCAATCTCCAAATGTACTCATCACAAACTACCTCCTATACTATAACTATATCTTCTATATCAAATACCAATTCCATCCCATTAGATTTCTTAATTGTCACATCTATACCCTCAGGGTTACCTTCTGTAGAATATCTAGTTTGAATATCCACTATCTTACCCGTATGTTTACCATCTTGTGTTACAACAATATCATTTATACTTATTCCACGCATAATTCCTACTACCCCTATTACACCTTATTATTAGATTGATACTTATCCAACTTACTTTGCTGTTCCTCAATTATACTTTGTTGTTTCTTAATTACATATTTACACATATCTAATTTTACTAATAAATTACTAATATCACTTTCATCAATTCGTCTTAAAAAATCTGAATCCTTACCGGTGTGTACAAACCACACAGGATATCTCAATAAGTCATTTGCCATATTTACTGCTATATCTATTTCATCAAATAAATCTTCTATATTTATATCTTTATATAAATCCATCCCAAACTACCCCCAAGTTTGAATCTTCTTCACTGTATTTACCAAATCAGTAACATTGTCCTCAATTATTTTTCTTACTTTGTATTTAATTAAATCCTCTATTTTTATAACTTGATTAAATCCGAAGCATCTGACACTCTTGCATTGATACTGTTATTGAAATATTCAATCCTTCAGACTCAACTCCATCTTTAGTCATTTTATCTGCAATATGCATAATAAGGTCATATGTATCTTGTACAACTTTATCTATGTTACTAATCAAATTCTCCTCGGATATATTATTGTACAATTTAATATTTAACACTATTGCACCTAATATATAAGTTTTCCATTTAACAAATTCTTCTTCCATCATTTACTCCCATCCAAATCTAATTTTTCTTTTAATTCATTTACCATATGAGTCACTCTATAAAATTTCCCATCTTCCTGCTGTATTAACTCATTCATTGCCTTTAATAAATCATCTTTACGAATATAGTACTCCTTTTGTGTATTTTCTATATTCTTTAATTGCTTTGCTGTATATAGTTCCCCTTCATAAAATTCCATTAAATGCCTCTCTAAATTATCAACTAACTCTAATATAGTTTCTTGCATTTGTATTAGTTCATCTGCATTCTTAATTTTTCTTTTATTAGCTTTTTCATACTCTACCCAATGTTTCATCGTATCAATAGCTTCAATATCTTTTGCACGCATTAATCTCATTACTACACCTCCATATTATTTCCATCAAACACTGTTTTATATAAAAATGATAATTGATTATATATTTGCTCTGATGTACTATTTTTCCAATCATACTTACATAATTCTTCATGCACCAATTGTAATTTTTTATTTAATTTACAATTTTCCTCTTGTAACTTAGCATTTTGTTTATTTAAACTATCTATTATATCTCTATAATCTATTATAGCATCAACTAATGGTTTTACATTTTGTGAAACTTGTTCTATTATATCACACTCATTATCCTCAGAGTTTTTATACTTATTAACTATACCAACAAATTTATCTGCATCCTTAATTTCTAACATAATATTTAAAGCTCATCCCCTTTTACATAACCTTTAACTTGTTTTTTAATTGTACCCGGATTAATAAAATCAAGTAACTTTAAACGTAACTTATTTACAATTTCTTGCTTACATTTAGCACATAAGTCATAGTCTAAATAATATAATAAACTATCTCCATCGAACTCCATTTGTTCCTCTGAAACTTTAAAACTCTCAAATTCTCCATCGCACCAAGATATGTATTTATCTATTTTTTTACCATCAAACTCATCACCACATTTATCACATTTATAAATTTTCGCTGTATATATACGATACTCTGGTACAATACCCAAATTCATATTATCATCATCATTTATATTTGGAAATTTAATGTTATGTGAACCACAGTGTTTACAAGTTTGTATTGTTTCTACCTCTACACATTCACAATCAGCACAATATGGCACTAGCTTAGACCCAACTTGTTTCTTTATTTGTTCATCTCTTATATACATATTACTACTCCTATTCTGCCATCCAAAACATTGTATTTAGTGACCCAAGTGCATCATTCAAATTGCCTCCAATTGCATTTGCAATTCTTGAACCGCATTCTGGACACTCCCATAAGGTATCTGCTGTTACAAAATCAAAATCATATTCCTTTAAATCTTCATCCTCTAATTCAAATATACATTCACAATGAGGACATTTAAATACTCTATATTTATCATAATATCTGCCATGTTTTAGTATTCGCATTAGTATCTTTACTCCTTTCTAATTTTATATAAAAGCTTTCAATATCACCATTAATTCGCTCTTCTTTAATTATACCTTCATACATATCATCACTATCTTCTATATCCTCAATTAGTCTATTTAAATAATGATTAAAATCATCTATATTACCGTTTTTAAATTTTATTGCCATAAAACATTCCTCCTTACATTAAAATATATCGTTTATATGGTACATCTATTATAGATACATAATTACTTACATAAAAATGCTTTTCTCCATTAATCCATACAGGATATATAGCTTGTGTATAACAATTGTTTATTGCTCCCATATCATCTACCTCCACTAATTTTTAGCTTTAAAATTATAAATTGGTCTGATTATTTTTACTATATCTACCGTATCACCAATATTATCTATAATTTCTTGCATAGGTTTATACACAAACGGAGCTTCATCTATGGTAGAATCTACAACTGATGTTGAATATATCCCTTGCATACTTTTCACAAATTCATCTAGCTGAAATGTATTTCTTGCTTGATTTCGAGACATTATTCTACCTGCCCCATGAGGTGCTGAATTATTCCAATCAGCGTTACCCTTACCTTTAGCAATTATAGAACCATCTCTCATGTTTATAGGTATTATTACTATCTCATCTTTGTCAGCTTTTATTGCACCCTTACGCACAATGTTATCCTTAAAGCAAATATAATTATGAATTGTTTCAAATGTATTTAAATATGTTCCCCCGTTTAAATTTACGTTTTGATATGGTTCATAAATTAATTTAGTACCAGTTACATCAAAATTTTGTACTCTAAATCCATAATTTTTTAATATTTCTATTGCTATATATCTTCTATTTAAACTAGCATACTCTTGACATATCTTCATATCATGTAAATACATATCTCTATATTTACCTTCCAAGTAACATAGTTCCTCTGGCAAATCTGGTTTATTATTTTTATACTCATTCTCTAATTCTTTTAATGCTTTCTGTATATCTTGTTTTCTACCTTGCTCCTTGTAGGTTTTTATTATTTCATCTTTTCGATTAAACATTTCATCTTTACCAGAACACAATTCTATAGCAAGATTTTGATAATAGTTAGCCACTTGATTTCCCATATTTCTAGAACCAGTATGTATTACTAAATATTTATTATTATCATCATCTACATCTACCTCAATAAAATGATTACCACCACCTAATGTACCAATCGCTTTATTAAAATTTTTTGTATCTTTCAACTCTCTAATACAATATAACTCATTTATCTTCTCATAATCTATTAATTTAGTTTCTCTGATATTTCTACCAGCTGGTACATATTCATTTATTATATTGTCTAATCTTTCTAAGTCTAATTCTATATTACCTAGTTCAACACATAACATTCCACAACCTATATCTACACCTACTATATTTGGAATAACTTTATCTCCTAAATCTGCTGTAAACCCAATAACACAACCTTTTCCAGAATGTACATCTGGCATTATTCTAACTTTACAATCTTTAAATGCTTCTTGCTCTAATAATAAATCTATTTGTTCTATAGCTTGTGGTTCGATATTATTTGTAAATATTTTCAAATCCTTATCTATATTTGAATGATTTAAATTGTTCTCCATACCCACTCCCCCTGTAATTCATTTTCATAATAATTATATTCTTTGTTACAGTTTGGACATTTCAATTTAACTTGTGCTGGCATACTCATTAATCTTATACCAGTATCCTTCAATATAACATTTTTACACTCATCACATTTTGGAATTTTATTTATATAACATTCTGGAAATACATACTGCTTTTCTATCATAATATCACTAATCCTTTCTATTTAATTTTTTAACAGTTACCTCACCATTCACAATATAATTGCCAGTTTCAGTACGAGGTGTGTATAATTTACCCGAATTCTTTAGAGCTCGTTTCTTTTTCAAAAATGATTGCAATTTCATACATAATTTTCTACAACTACGGTCATCTAAATTTGTAAATTCTATCTTATGTAATAAATCATTTATTCTTCTATCTAATTCAGACATTACTTCATTATTAGTTTTATTTCTTTCTTTTTGTGAAAATGTAATTCCTTTTTGTTTATTAATTACATTTAACTTATTTAATACCTTATCACTCATTTAATTTTTCTCCCCATTTAATCTTGCAATAACTCTATTATAACTTTCAACTAGCTTTAAATACTTATGTATATAATCTCTACTATTATCTCTTTCTTGTTCTAACTCTGCTTGTAACCTTTCGACCAAATTTAATACTATATCTATAGCCTTAATGTCCTCAACTTCTACATAACAATCACTACAACTTTCAATATCCCAACATTCTGACTGATGACATTGCTTTGCAGTAGTACGTAATTTTTCAATTGCATCTTTTTCTATATCAGTCATATTAATCTCCTTTATAATAAATCTTTATATGCATATTTCTGTGTATGTCGTATACTCCTCTCCTGCTCCATATCATAAATATAAGTTTCAATACTATCTATTTCCGTTTCTGTTCCAGCATTATCTCTTTCTTTATATGATTTAGTTAACTCTTTATCTAAATAGTCTATTCTTCTATCTAATGATTTAACTTTATCTTCTATTACACTTCTAGGTATAAATTGTTTATTAAAATCATTATCCCCCTCATTTGATTCTGGATATGTACCCTTTGTCAACATTGCTACAGCTATTTTCAAATTTTCTTCTGTATTGTTTATATATTTATATATTTCCTCTACAGTCATTGATTTAAATACTTCTTCTGTCATACATATTTCCTCCCCTAAATTTATAACTTATTTACCTTCAATTAAATTTAATATATCTCTATATGCAGTATATTTACCACTGTCCTCAGCACAACTATCTACCATTAAGTATTTCATTTGTTTACTAATTCTATCTACAATTATATCTTTTTTAATATAATCCTGCATAAAATCATTATTAATTAAATGCTTTTGTATCATATAATTATCTTCTGCTTCTTTGCAATCTTGTTGCTTATTCTTATACATCTCTAAAAGCTCTTGTATTGCATTATACTCCTCCATACCACCTGACCAACAATTTTTCAAGTCATCTGACGATATTGAAGAAACAACTCCTAATATATATTCTTCCCTACTTGTTTTATCACTATTCTCAATTATAGTTTCTAATTTACCTTTAATCCAGCTCAACTCTTGCATTAACGATGTAGCTTCTTTTTGTGTATAATAATCATCTTTAGTCCTTTGCTCCTTCTCAAAATGTTCATCAAAAATATCTTCCATTTTATTATATTCAACTACTATATCATTAATTACAGCCTTTATTTCCGTTATAATTTTATCCATAATAAGCCCCCTTAATTTAAATATTTTATACCACATCTTGAAATATTTGTAAAGCATTTGTATAGATTCAATTTAAGCCATTTAATATTTATACACAACAACTTATATTACTTGTATATAAAATCGTCTGTATGGACATCCTCGTTGTAATCTGACATATAAAAAAGGTATAGAATAATCTCTATACCTTAAACCAATTTATTCATTTCTTGAATTACAATATTCATATAATTTCTACCATCGATATCTTCAGGTTCTTTCTGTGCAGTTATGATTTCTTGTTTAGGTTGATTTGGAGAATCAAAAGCATTAACCAATGTATTATATTTAACCGCAGTTCTATCATAAGTACAATAATTATTTACACCTGTTTGTATAGCTTTTACAGTATCATAAATCGCCTTATAATTTTTATACTCTACTATATCTCCTGCAACTTTTGCCACATTATTACTTGGTAAACTACTAAATGGATAAGCTTCTCTCATCTGCACAGATTTATCTCTAGGAGTCTTATAATGAGTTAATTTAATTATATCTCCTCGTTTCAGATTAAATTCACTTATCTTACCAACATTAATTGTGACTTCACTTGACCAAGCAGACCAAGTATCCTCTTCACTAGCTCCATCTATATTATAATTTTTTCTTACCCTTATCTGTAACTTATAACTACTTACATCGGCTAAACTACTATATAAGCTTGGATTAAATGCTACAGCCTTTTTATATTGTTTCAAATTTGCACAACTATAATAAGCATTATATGTAGTATTTGTATATGCAAATGTTAATGCAGATTTTCCAGCTGGAGTTACTTTTACTTGAATATCTTTATATGTATAATTAGCTTCTGTTACACCTAACTTACTAAAATCTGGGTCTTCTGGTAATTTAAATAATATTCTGAATTTATTATTCAACCATGTTTTATTATTTTTTGGATAATCTATTACAGGTGTACCTAATCTACTTATTGGTTTTACTAAAGCATTTTTGTAATCTGTTGTACCTCGGATTGTACCTGTACCATTTGGTTTTGTATAATATGGTGTTATTTTAATATAATTCATTACCCCTCTTGCTAAATCTGCTGTATTAAATGTTACTGATGCACTTGCATTTGTACCTGATGCCACTATAGTTTTTTCCGCAATAGCTACTTGTGAATAATTACTATCTTTATATACTGTAATATAATAACCATTTACTACTCCAGTACCTCCAGATGTTGTTGGATATGTCCAACTTACTTTAACAGTTGTACTATCCTGTATTACTACAGTTTTACCCTTAACATCTTTATTATTATTGTCTAACATCGATACATTATTAGGAGATTGTGTAGGTTGAAATTGGATTTTTATATCCTTATTAGCTGATGCAGTAGCTCCTGTGGTAGGACTTGTTCTTATTACATATAATTTAGTACTTATACTATTTACACTTCTTTCAGCAGCACTAAATGAATTATTTATATTTGTTGCAGATATAGTCTGTGTAATTGTATTAGTAGTTCCCACACCATTATTATTATTTTGTGTTGGATTGTTATTACTTGAATTCCATGCTGTCTTACTTCCAAATCTTAATGTTGTAGTAAAATTATTCTCATAACTACTCCATCTGCTTCCATTAACTGTAAATGTAGTAGTTGGATTATCTTGTGGACTAAATGTTGCTCTTGATACACTCATATTACTTATCGTAGGTTCTCTATATGTATGAATTACTAAACCATCTTGAGGATTCCAGCTATTAGGAGATAATGCCTCCCCACCTTTAGATACCAAAGTTATGCGATATCTATTACCTGATGCAAACCCCTTATCTGTTCCCAAATTATAATAATCCCATACTCCGTGAATTTGAATCACTTATATATCTTAATACAGGTTCCCATCTGACTCCCCATGTAGTTGAATTATAATCATGTATACCTAATGTTATAGCAATATTATTATTCGTACCCGCATTATAACTATAATGCACACCAAATTGACCAGACGAATGTGATGTAGTAGAGCTACTTTGTATTCTACCTATTTTTGTATAATCATCTGGATTTAACCATATACTTGATGGTGTATATGGATTATATGTCGGTACAGGCAACCATTCTATTAATTGTTTAGGTCTATCACTTTGGAAACAATATCCGCCCCCATTTAATTTACAATCCGCAGCCGCTCTAAAATATATAGGTAATGCTTCATTACTAGCCCATTCAATATCAAAATATTGTGTTCCGTCACTATAATCTGTTGTCCAATAATTTGTAGATGATGGCTTATACCCTAATCGTTTTTCAACCCCTCCGACTTCCAAATATACATAACAATTATATGGAAATCGTGTTCCAGTACCATTCCACAAATAATTTCCAGCAGGAGAATACCCATATATTCTATATACACATCCCCACACAGTTACATGTAACGTAGAACTCCTTTCATTATCCCTCGATACTGAATAGGATGTATTAGCATATACTTGTGGAGCTTGACTAGTTCCAGCAGATGTACCCGTTAAATCTAATGCTTCTGTTTTCTTATACTGTCCTCCATGCCACAATATAAACTTACCTGCCATCTATATTCCTCCTCATTACTAACAAAATAAAAAAAAATAGTAGGCTATTTCTAACCTACTAATATTTTACTTATATTTAGATTACTCTAATAACAACTTTTTATCTGATTTTTCTTCTTCAGTTTCTACTACAACATCATCATCTATATCAATTGATGGTTCATCTTGTGGTTCTTTTTCAACTTCTTCTTTTATTTTTTGTTTTAATTCATATACAGCTGATTCTATTTGCATACTTACTTCTTCTGCATTTACTTTAATTCCTTTTGATGTTAAGATATTCACTACTTTGTTTACAGCTAATTGCTTCTTATCATCACCATTCATATTTTTGTATACTTGTTCTACAAAATTAACTACATCTATTACAGTTTTCTTTGCAGTCTCTGCATTTACCTTTCCTTCATATGCTGATTTAATTTTAGATGCAAAATAAGTTAATATAGTTGCAATTAATGTTGCTAGTGCAGGTATTATAATTGTTAAACATTGATTCCATAATTCATTCATATATATATCTCCTCCTAAATATAAAAATAGTGAGCATATTTCAACTCACTAATATTTTACACATAAACTTATTATATACCTATATACTCTAATTTATCTTTAAATTTTTTCATACCAGCATACTTAACAGTATCTATCATAATTATTTTATCCTGATTATATCTATCTTTTAAATAATTTATAGCCCAATCTACAACTTCATCCTTAATTTCATACACTATATCTTCATCCATAGTCTCCATATCATTAATTTTGAAATAGTATTTAAACAACCACTCTCTTAGAAATATAAATGCATAATCTTCTAAACAAAATTCTGGCTCATACTCAGGTATTATATCACCATCATCTGCCACATCTACAATTTCATTTACACTTTCTATACAAGCAAATAAATGTGTTAACCATACATTCATCTTTTTCTCCATCTTAGCAAACTCATCAATAAATATTTCATCATTTGTATTTTCCATTTTAGGAAACCAATCCTTAAATTTATAACTCATATATAAATTCCTCCTCACATAATAATTTTCAGTATTATAATACAATTTCAAATATTTGTAAATAACTTATTATTTTGTGAGTCATAAAAATATAAGTGAAGTATATTTCAACCTCACTTACTATACTAATGCCCCCAACCAGTAGCTGTTACCTCGTGTGACCCACCTGTGTATTTATACAAGTTTAAGAAATCCTTACCCTCTAAATTTGTAACTGTGCCATCTGCTCTTGCCGATACTGTATATACTTTATCATTTACAAATTTATGTGGTACTGGTGTGATATCTTCTCTACCATATGATGCTTTTTCGTAATCTACTGTATAACCAATTTCTTTTAAGTCAATTCTACTTCCTCTTACATTAACTACTTCATAAAATTCTGTATTTGTTTGGTCATATCCCCAACTTGTATAGAATATATCTCCTACTTTTATATCATGCTCACTTGTTAACTTTCTTTGTGCTTTTCTATCTGCTTTTGATTGTTCTCTAGCTTTTGCATTTTCAATTGATTTATTAACATATGAATCTAGGTCATCCATATTACTAAATTTATAATGCCATATTGGTTTTGATGCTTTTCCATTAAATGCTATTGCTATTGGCATATCTTTACTATCATTAATTAGAACTGTTATTGTAGATTCTTGTTTATATAATTTATATCCAAGTCTCTCCCATGACTCTAATGTTGAATTGAATCTATCGTCGGTTGCATTCTCATCTAAAGCTTTATCTTCAAATAAATTGTTCCAATAAGTAAATTCAGTTTTATCACACATAGCTTTCCAATCTAAAAATGTTTTATAATCTTCATCAGATAATGTAACTTTATATGGTTCATTTGGAGTTAAATTCTTTAAAGTTTTATCTAATGTCTCTAAATCATCATTAGATTCATCTCCTACATATACAGTTAGATATAATCCATTTACATATGTCATATCTTTATACTCATTCCAATAAAATCCAATTTGAGCACCTGTTTCATTACCATTATAGAAATAATCTCCTATACCAAAATCTAAACTGTTATAATCTAATTCAGTGCTATTAGTTCCATCTGTTATTGTTATTACTTCTTTATTAGTTGATTCACATTTAATTGATTTACCTTCATACAAATCATTCAGTTCTGATTCTAAATCATCATCTAGTTCAGTTAAATACTCATACAATTCATCAAAATGGTTTTCACGCATATCATCTAACCACTCATCATATTTATCATCATCAAAGTCAGTATTCATTTGATTATCATCATTAAAATAATTATATAAACCTTGTTTATCAATAGTAGTTCCTGCGTGTAAATCTAATAGCTCCTCTAACTCATCATATTTTGATATATATTCAGTATCTTCAAACTTAATTGATTTACCTTCTCCAAATTTCATTTTTGGTTTATTTCCTGTAATACGTTCAATTACTTTTTGTATTGCATCTGTTATAGCTACTCCATAATATATACCATCTGCTGAACAATCATCTGCATAATTTGACTTCAATGTTCTTAAAACATCTTTTGACATTAAGTCTAAAGTTCTTTCATTTGATATTCCAGATTTAACTAATACATCTTTAATATTTTCTATATTGGTATCATCTACATTATTTTCACATAACTTACTCTCTTTTAATCCTAATGCCTTTAAAGATTTGTCAATTATCTTGGTCGCATCACAATGAAAATAATCTGCTTCATCTATAGCTTTATCTTTTATATACGCAATAAGCTTCTCATCATCCCAATTATCAACATCTGCTACCTCAGGTTTAACTATAGTAGGAATAAATCCATCCGCATCATTTTTGACATTATCCAATTTATATTCAACATACTTTTTAGCTAAATCCTCATCAAATTCATCAAGAGCTTCCTCGTCATCCGCTATATATCCCTTAAACATGTCAATATAATAATCAACAACATCTTCATTAGTTCCACCATCATCGAATATTTCACTAGCTCTATCATATACATCATTATCTACCATATCGGTAAATGACATAGGTAATAGCTGTGCAAATGCCATTGTATCATATTTAGATTCTACTTTAATTGATTTACCCTCATTTAAGTTTTTGGCATCCATATATGAATTTATTACATCTATATCTTTCATCCATGTATTAGTTACCAAATCATCAAATTCTTCTGTAGATAATCCATTTACATACTCTGGGTCATCTATAGCACCATCTTTTAATAATGATACAACATATTCTCTGTACTCAGGGTCGTTTTGTATATTATTAGTTAACTCATCTAATTTATTTTGTAATTTTTTTTGTTCTAGTTCTAAACTATCAATTTCAGCTTCTAATCTATCTGACTCTGCATTATCTCCGTGATATCTTTTTTGTGATGCTGTATATTGTTTAACCTTTTTCTTTATATCTAAATCTAGTATTTTTATTTGTGTATCTAAATCCGCTATTTCATCTGATAACTTAGATTCTACTTTAATTGATTTACCTTCATTTATTCTTCGAGTATCTTGTGCCTTCTTAACTAATTCAGTATATTCATTATTTGTTATTGTATCATCATTTGATGCTTTTTCTATGAAATCATTAAACTCTTTATCTGTTGCATCTTTAGCTATTAACTTATCTAATTGATTATCTAATGACTTATAATCTTCTTGTAGTCCTAATACTGTCTTAATAGATTGTAATATATATGTATTTACTTCTGACCAATCTTCTTCATCTTCTGGTAATGAATTACTAAAGAAGTATCTATCTTCATAACATATTTTATCTGCTACTTTTTTAACCTGCTCTTCTGTTATATCTATATTATTTTCTTCTGCTTGGAATTGTATTTCATCACATAATTTATTATATGTTTCCCCATCTTTTTCTGGAGCTTCTGTTTTCATTGATTTATTTTCAGTTACTATTTCTGGTTTATTATTTAAATTGTACTCTTTCATTATAGAATTAATTATCTCATCTATTGCAGATTCTTTACTAGTTGTATATCCATCATCACCAAATGAACCATATGCATATTTAGTATCATCTATCTTCTTTATATGAGATATAACTTGTGTAAAACTATCCTCTTGATATATAACATAGGTATATGTCCCTTCATCACTAATTATAATTTTACCATTGTTTACATCATCAAATCCTGTATAAGTAACTGGTCCATTTGTTACTGTATGTCTATCTTCTTGTAATCCAGATATTTTAGGATATCTTATTACAATCTTACCATCTTTACTTTGTCTTTCCATTACCTTTATATGATTATCTCTAAGATACTTTTCCATTTCATCTACAGTATCAAATTCTTTTACTACCCACAAACCAATTTCACCTGCAAATGTAACTAAAGCACTAAATTCCTTGTCAGTTACTTTATCACTTATTTCTTTATAAAATTCTATTATATCGTCATTAGTAGCCCCATTTAATAATTTATCTTCTAATTCTTGTTTAATTTTATCATATTCTGAATTAAATTCAGGTCTATCTACTGTCATTTTTTCTAGTTTGATAGCTTTATTTTCGTCTAAATTAATATATTTACAATAATCTATCTTATCTTTCATTTTTTTCATGATTTCACCTTGATATTTCATGGCATCCATAAAATTATCATATGGTTTACTTCTAACAATTTCTTGAGTATCACTTAATCTATATTCAACTACATATTTACTCTCTGTTTTTATTCCTTTATTTTCCTTAATTACCGTTCCATCAAAATCAGTATATATCTCTTCTCCGGTTGAATCACAAAAATGTACATCTTTATTTGCGTGTCCATCTTCAGTTTTATTTTCATCATCTGCATATCTATCTTCCAAGCAATGTGGACAATTTGGCATTCTACCCTCAGAATCTATACTCCCTTCAAATTGTGTGCCACACCAACTACATTTGAAATTTTTATAATCTTTCCATTTAGCTATAAAATTATTTCTAGATTTATTTTCAGTAAGTTGACCATATTTTGATATAGTATCTTTAATAGGTTTTAATAAATCCAAATGTGCATTTAAATCATTAGCATCTATTCCACCATATCTAAATTCTTCTGATATACGCCCTTCACAATAATCATATATATACTCATCTTTATTTAAACTATCTTTATTTTCTTCTGCATCATACATATCTTCTGCTTCTTTAACAAATCCAAAGTCCTCGCTTAATGCTTTAGTTAACGCCGTCATATCATCTGGTAATGTATAGAAATCTCCAGATACAGTTCCATCGTGGTCACCACATATTGAACCTATTATACCATTATGAGATATAATACGTAATCTATCAAAATTACTTACATAATCCCTGTAACCTTCTACACCATTATTCCACATAACACCACCAGCTCCTGATGGTCTAAAATCGGCATAATTTGAATTATAATTTCCACTTAATAATAATATATCATCATTTAACTGTTTACTAATTTCAGGTAATATATTATTTTCTAAATCATCTAACTTCCACATAGATATATCATCTGTCATATCAACATTACTTACCCATTCATCATATTTTTCTGGCTGTTGACCTTTAGCATTCATATCATTAACATATTCATCATATAACTCTTCTGCATCATATACATCATAATCTTCTATACTTATTTCGGAATCCCATATAGTATGTTCTTCATTAGAATTACTTTCATCTAAATTAGTAATACTTCCTTTTGGTATATAATGTCTAATTGCCGAATAACAATCACTTCCATCTTCTTCTGTGACTTCTTCCTCTACTAATGTATAACCTAAATTTTCCATTAATTTATCACATCTTATATGGTCATGTTTCCAATCTCCCCAAGATATATCTACCATTACTCTGTCATCTGCTGTGAACACATCTGATGGATATAATTGATTTGACTCCAAATACTCCATTACATGTTTTTCTACATCTGGATTATCTCCCTCTGTTTTTTTGGTTAATATAGCTTTTAGTATAGCCTCTTCAATATCATTTACATCTACACTAGAATTAATATAGTCTTCAGCATCCACATCATATTCTGGACTATCAAAATCATAATCCCATTGTACAACACCATTACCTTTATATTGTCCTACATTTACCCACATTTTATAACCATCACATACTAATCTCATATGATAACTACCATCAGATAATTTTTCTTTTTGGTCTACATATACTGGTCTAAAATTATCAGGTTCTATATCATCTATATCTCCTTGATTTAATTGAGATAATTCTGCATTAGATAACTCGTAATCTATTTGATGAAATCTTCCATTATTATCTACATAATTTACTATATATGAGCCATCTGTTGTATTATAATCTATTCTTACATTAGTTATAACATTACCCTCATCATCTTCATACTGACTAAATGTATCTATTATATCTTTTCCTAGTTCTTTATCTATATCTGCACTATAAACTACCCAATCATCTATTTTATCTTCTAATTGTATATTTTTTAATATTGATTCTGTTTTTAATTCTTTACTCTCTTTTATAACTGGAGGTTTTGTATCTACCACTTCAACTGTAAATCCATCTTTTTGCATTTTAGCTAAATGATTTAATAAATCCTCATAATTCATAGATGGATGCTTTTCCCAACCAAAACTTATTTCACTATTTTTATACCATACAATTTTATTTGTATCTACATAAAAATCTGTTGGAGTATAATTTTGTTTACCACCTACTTTAACAACATTACCATTATCTAATAAATTTTTAAAATCATTATTATTTAATGATTTAGATTCTGTTTGTACTTGTTTATTATGCAACTTTTTTACTATATCAACTAGAGTTCTATCTAAATCTTCTAAATGAACATCTCCTGTATCTAGTTCATCTTGTATTTCTCCATCTAAATATGTAGTTACTACAAATATATCTTCAAATTCAGCATCTCTATATATGTTAAATACAATATGAGCATCATATTCATAGTCGTTATTACTATCTGGATATAAATCATTATCTGCCTCATCTACAATCTTTTCAACTTTTTCCCATATAGCTTTATCATTACCAGATTCTTCTATTTTACTAATACCAATTTCATTTCCATCTTCACCATAATCAATTGCAACAATATAATATGTTTCATTATCATTTAAATTTAATTTATCTGCTTCAGCTTTAGCAACTTCATATGTTGGATAACAATCTACTTGATACATAAATTCATCTGTAGTTTTATTTTTAACATTTAAAGCATATTCATTTGATTTAGCTTCCTCTATTACTTCATATTTATCTACATCTGATACTAATGTTACATCTCCATTATCATTCATATATTCAGGAATATTTGCATTTTCAGGTAATCCATCATTTACTTTAGTTAATACATATCCATCATGTGTTTTTATTTTCTTTGGGTATTTAGATTCAGTTTGCTTGGACTTATTATATTGATTTTCTATTTTAGTATAATCGATTGGCTCATCAAAATCTAAATGGAATAATTCATCTACAGGTTCTCCTGATATATCAGATGGATACACATATACATCCTTTGGAGACAACATTAAATTACCATCTTTAACCTTAACTGTTACCAATAATGACTTATAATAACAATCAAAATAGTTATCTACATCATAATATTTATCTGGATTATCTAAATTCCATCCACCTAATTCATCATATAATTCAGCAAAAGACTTTCCAGATGTTTTAATCATTTTATCTAATTCATCAAATTGTGCTTTAGATAATTTAACTTGGTCTATTATTTCTAATGGAGATACATCTAATATTTTTAAAAAGTCTTTATCTTGCATTGTTTTTATAATTACATCTTCGTTGGTATCTACAGTTTCTGTTAATGATTTTGACTCATCCACCTTATTATCATTTAAAACATCTAACGCTTCTGAATAATCTATACCTAATTTATCTAAATCCTCTAATGATATATAGAAATCTTCTATACCTATATCATAAACATCATATTTAATATTATCTTCTACGTATGAATAATAAAAATCTTCCCAACTTTGATATGAATAATATTCTGGTTCTTCAGCTTCTATATAATCATCTGTATATTGTCCATAATATATATCTTTAAAATTATCATTATTTACTTTATCTTTAAATTTATTTGCATAATCATCATCTTCAAAATATCCATGTACAACAGTTCCATTCATTTTATCTTCAGCTACCCACTCAAGATTCATTGTATCTACATATGCTCTACATACCTTTTCATAGAAGCTTTCTGGTAAATCTACATCATTACTTTCAATCAATTTAGATTCTTCATACATATATTGTTCATCACCATTATTAAAATATACTTCTACAGTATCCTCATCATAATCTGACATATTCCATACCCAAGTTTTTGCGATATACTGGTCAACCTGATTTAGCTTATGCTGAGCTTTTAATTCATCAAATAATGCATCCGCTTCTGCTTTATCCTCTGTAATAAACTCACCATCATACTCATCATGTAATTCGCCATCCATAAATGATATTATATATTCTGTAACACTTTGTTTACGTTCTACTAATTTAGATTCGTTTAATACATTACCTGATTCATCAAATTTAATATTATTTTTATTTGTATACTCCTCTATAGCATCCTCTACACTTTCAAGCTCTTCTATATTAACACCATCTTTTTGCATTAATTGTTCTACATTATCCCTAGCAGTATCTTTAACTTTTAATGCTTTTTGTCCAAATGTAGTTCCTTCAGCATTATCCATTATTTCATTCCAAGTTAATGTCTTAGCTTCTACTTTCATTGAAACATTTTCTTCTAATTTACTTTTAATTAAATTAAACTCATCCTCAGTAACTTCATATACTCTTGGTTCTGTAGTATCAATTACTAAATAATCATTATTAGCTCTGGCTTCATCCATATCTTCAATTGGATAATCCCATTCTTCTCTATCATCAGTTATTTCTATATATGTTGATATAGGTTTAGTTATAGTTATTTCAGTCTCTCTAGTTGATTCTACTAAATTATTATTTTCCTCAGCTAGGTATCTCATTGTTGCTTCTTCTAAAGTTTCTTTTCCCATTTTACAATTACTCCTTTCAATATTAATCTCTTTCATCATATATTTCCATAGTTTCTTCCATATCAATATCATCCCAATATTTCATTATATTATCATAATACTCTTTATCTATCTTATCAAATTCCATTCTAGCCGCATAACCTATAGATGTTAACATCGGAGTATTGAATACTATTTTATTATCCTTATCTATAGCTATAAGATTATCCTCTTCATTTAATTCAATATTATTAATAATCCTTAAATCTGAAAACTCTCTTATTGCATCAGCTGTCATAACTATATCCCAAGTATTCATTTCATCTTCCCATATAGCATCAGGTAATTCTATTTTACCTAAATCAGTAATTCTATCTTTACAGTAGTCTTGAAATACTTTTTTATAATCTACAGCATCATTTTCAGTAAGCATTCCCATTGTTGCCATTAAAACTTTATCTCTATTGTTCATTTAACTATCACCTCTCCTATCAATTATTTTTTAAACTACTAATATTTTACAATATTTTTATAATAAAAGACAAACCTTTATTGATTTGTCTCTTTACTTAATAATTCATTTAATTTAATTGCACTCATATGATATTTTTTAGCTAATTTATTTTTAGACATACCACTATTATAATCAGCTAATATATCTGGTAGCATCTTATTATATTTAGCATCTAACCTAGTTTTTCTTTTTTCAAATTTAGTTTCATTAATATCACTTAATATATTATTCAATAACTGATGTCCTATATGATACTTACTCTCTATTTCAACTTTAGTCATACCTGCCATATAATCATCTCTTATAGCATTTATATCAGCATCAGTTCTTACTACAATAGATTTTGGTTCATATAACCCTAATTTTTCTAAATAATTTCTAACTGCCTTATCACTACAATTAACTAACTTACCTATTTGTATAAATGAGATGTTCTTATTTTGTTTATATATATCCACAATCTGTTGTTTTTGATTTTCAGACAGATGCTTTGCTACTCGATTATTATCCACCAATCTATTATTCCTTTTCCAATCCTTAATAGCTTGTTTAGGTTTATCTAATATATCACTCAATTCTTTTGTGGTATATTTCATATAATTATCTCTAATAAATTCTTTATCACTATCAGTCAATCTTTTAGATTTATCTATCTCAATACGTTTTACTCCATTGTTTAATCTGGCTCTATTACTATAAGCTCTATATATAACTTCATCAATATCTAATTCCTTAATTATATATTGTTTTGATTTACCGATTTTATATAATTCTAAAAACTCATTATATACATCTATATTATATTTAGCCTCAACTGTTTGCCATCCATATGTAATATCTATATTATTCCTAATTAAAGCTTGTTTATATCTTACAAAATTCAGCTTCAATTCATTACACTGTTTTGATAACGATACATTATCTTTCATCCAAGTATCTATTTTTAATCTGTTATTATTAATAATAACATCAATTTCAGACTCACTTAATCTCTTACGCACTTTACTCTTAAATTGTATATTATATTTATATACATTTCTCACCAATATAGCTTTAGGTACATCTAACCTCAATGCTAATTCACTATAGCTAATTAAACCTGATTGTTCTTCTATATAATCTCTATTAGCTAATACTTTATTTTCAAATACTTTTATAATTGCTTTATATTTATAATAATCAAATTTTATATTTAATCTCTCAAATGCATCTTGCAATGAATGTGGAGATATATTTAGATATTTACTCATTTTATTAAAACTTAATCCATCAGGATTATTCTCAATATACCTTTTATTTTTTAATATAATATCATCTATATCAGCTGTAGATAATCTTTCTTTTTTATAATGTCTATATTTAGATAATATATCTTCTATTTCAGTAGTCTCATCTATCAATTCTACACATTCATCAAATAATATGCCACGATTTACACCACGATGCTGTATTGTATACTCCATACCTTCATCGTATTCCCTTTGTATTTGATATAAATGATTACTATTATTTATTAAATCAAACACTATAGGTTGAGCTGAATTTATTACTCTACCTAATTGTTGAAAATATATAACTGGAGATGCTGTCTTTCTCAACATTAACTCAACACTAATTGCAGGTAAATGTAATCCTTCTGTTAACATATCTACTGACACCATTATATCTATATCATTTGCATTATCATTCTGTCTAAACTCACTTAATACCTTTTCATTAATAGACCTCTTTCTATAAGAATGTATATTATATATATTTATATTTTTATCTGGATATATACATTTAAACCATTCTCTACACTGATATATAGCCTCATTAATATATTTAACATTTGGCACATACACTAATACTTTTAAATTGCCTTTTAATCTATCCTCATCAATATATTTACCGAGTATATTTGGTATGTTAATTAGATTCTGTATTTTATATTTATCTACCTCATTAATCTTTTCATTATTAATTTCATCTACTTGTGAATATGCTACTACATATTTTATCTTAGGTAAAAATCCTCTATTTATTCCATCTAATAATTCAATAGTTTCAGTTTGTACTCCATTAAAATAATTTTTAACCACATCAATACTGTCCCCTCTCACTTGTGTAGCTGTTATACCTATAACCTTTGCTTCTATACTTTTTACTAATGTATCCAAAGCATCTCTCCATAAATTTTTCCCTAAATGATGACATTCATCACATATAATATATTTAATATTGCTATATACATTACATTTACCTGTCTTTACTTTTCTTAGTAATCCCTGATAAGTTGATATTTCTACTTTTGACTCCAAAGCAAATTGCTCTCTATATTGTTCTAATAAAGGTTTACTTGGAACTAATATCAAAACTTTTCCATCTAGCTTATTTATTAATTCCGGTACTACATAATAAGACTTTCCAAATCCAGTATATCTAATACAACATACTTTATTATTCTCTGCTAATAATTCTAATATTTCATTTACAGTATCTTTTCTAGCTTCACTTAAACCATTATTATCAATAAAATAATCCATAGACTTTACTTACCCTTTCTCTAAAATCTACGAACTATTTTATCACAACTTTGAATATTTGTAAACAATCCGCTTTATTTCGATTTTAAGACATAAAAATAGCTTAGATATATAATTTATTATCTAAGCCATAAAAAAGTCTGTATGGTCATTCTAGTTGCAACCAGACCTATATTATTTATCTTTATTGAAAGCAGAATTATTTCTTTCTAATTCATTTAATCTATCACTGAAATAATCATCCAATTCAGATAACATATCTAATGCTATTTCCCATTTATTTTCCATATGTGGAGATAAATACATCTGTGGAATAGAATCCACTTTATCATAAGCCTCATCTAAATCCAATAATATTTTTCTAATTTTACCTAGTTCCAATTCCATTTCTATTTACCTCCTTATTATAATCCAATAAATATTGTTTTATTTGACCAATTATTTCTAATTCTGCTAATCTTTCATCAGGTGTCATCATTTTATCATTAGCATCTATTACCATTTGAGCATTGCCCTTTAAACTATTTAATAATCTAAGAATAACTCTATCTTGAATTTCATTTCGATTAATCATAATATATCTACCTCGTTTATATTATTTATCATCTATATCTAATTCATATTTTTGTTTACGTTTTTTAGCTCTCCAATATTTATCTAATACTTTTACATTCTCATCATAATCTTTTAGAAAATGCATTGTATCTAATAATACATCAGCTTTAACTGTTCTTTCATCTAATGATTTAGATTTATCCTTTTGTACATCGATACCTAATTTCTGTAATTCAATCATTATTAATTTAATTATATCCTCTTTATATTCATCATTAATTTTATCTGCCATATATATCATCCCCATCTAAACTTTCTTGTATTAATCTTCTAGTATCTCTTTTTTGTTTAGCTCGATTGAATTTTTGTCTATCCTGTTCACTATTATCATATACATCTATTTCTATATAATCTGTCATATCTAATTCACTAAAATCTACACTAAATGGTTGTTGTATTTGTAAACCTTGCTCATCTGGAATTAATATTCCTCCAGATAATCTGAACTTAAACTCTCTTAATATATCATTTATAACTTCCTCTTGTTCTCTTGGTAATGAATGCATATATCTATGAGCTAGTTCATTTACTACAGCACCATTATCTATTGTGGTATGTCCACCTTCACTTCTATGTTTTAAATGATGATAGGTTAATGAGCTCTCTAGACTATTAACTTTTCTTCTCTTATAATGTATTTCCTCTTTATACTGTCTATAGGTTTTTATATTACCTATTCTTTCAATTAATTCTTCTATATGAGCTCTTTTAAACATACATCCTTTTCCATATATGACTTCAAGGTCATGTTTTGCACCTTTATTTTTCACTTACTACACACAACCTTTCTAACTAACTTATTTAACCCAAACTAAAACTTTACCATCTTTTTCACATTGTGTAGCTATTCCTAATGTATAGAAATCAAACTCACTCAATACTGTTATATTATGATTAAAGTCCACTCCTATAATATCTCCAGCATGTATATCTGTTGAATTTGTTTTTACATATACTCTACCTTTTAATGCAACTGGTACTTTTTGATTATCGTTTAATCCATCTCCACCTAATGCATATCCATAAGTTTCTTCACTAGATACTATACCTGCAATGGCTGTATCACTTATACCTTTCTTATACTTAGTTACTCTACCACTATCTGTAAAATATACAACATCTCCAGCTTCTATAACTTCATTATAATCTTCTTTCTCAATGAACTCAACTATATCATTATAAACTGCATTATATACTTTATCTGCTGTAATAGTATGCCCTGTTGCATCAATATTACCTCCAAATATATGTGTACCTGCTTGGTAAGTTAATTGACTCTTACCTTTTGTTTTTGTTATAGATGTAGATAATGAATCTGTACCATCTAAGAAAGCTAGTTTTGAATCTCCTGCTTTATTTAATAAATCCAATCTACCATTATTATATAGCTTAACAGATGATGCACTTGAACCGGAATCATTATCAGCGTTACCTATTCTAATATATCCACTACCTGATGTTGTATTAACTACATTGATTGTACCAGGTGTCATATTATTATATACATTTGCAGATGAACCTAATCTCCATTGAGCTGTTTTCAAATAAGTTAATTCACTTCCATATGTACTATTATTTCCAATATATAATGTATCTCTTACTCTTAAATCATCTTCAAAATCTGCACTTGGTACTATATCTAAATACGATACATCTGTTGATAACAATGATACTTTTTTATTTGATTTATTATATTGCCATATAGCTTTACCCAATGTTTGTTGTATATTATTACTATCTACAAAATTAATTGTAAATGGTAACTCTGTTGAATTACTATCAGTAAATGTTGCCTTATGATTTTTTAATGTTAATTTAGGTTGATTATTATTTGTACCTCCTCCAATTGATGCTCCGTTATTTCCTTGTATTGTTACCTGTTTATTACTATGTATATTTATATTTTCTGGACTAGTTAAATTATATGCATAATTATCTGTATTATTAACATATACTCTAGCTTTACCCATATTTATTTCAGTACCATCTTTAGTACCAATCAATTTCATTACTCTATTTTCATCATTTACCCCTACACTTGGAGCTTTTACAATTATTCTTGATGTATCTGCATTTGGTACTTCTAACTTAATTCCTATATTACCTGAACCATCTCTACCATCTGTCATTTCTAATGGTCCATATAATATATCTCCTTCTTTACTAAAATACCAATCTGGAAGATTATATAAGTATTGTTGTAGATTTAATCTTGTAATATTTGGATGTTTTGGGTCTAATACTTTGCATAATATATCTTCTGCCCATATTCTACCATATTTATCTTCATCCTCTTCTAAATTAGATATAGTCGAACCATCCCAATCGAATGCACCTAAATATAATACATCTCTATCTGTCTCATCCTTTGCATCATAAAATGTCACATATAATCCTTCAAATGTTCTTGTTACTCCATATATAGAATCTCCTATTACATTTGAAGCCTCATCTCTTTGTATATGCATTCCTATAATATAATGTCCTGATGCTTCAGGAGGTTTTATTCTCATTGTAGTTGTAATTATAATATCCATTCCATTTATACTAGCTTGTCCTGCACCTATTTCTATTTGAGCAGAACCATCTGCCCCAGTTACAGTTGTCAATTCAAATGAAGGATTTACTATACAAAAATTTTTACTTGTTACCCTAGTTACTAATCTTGCCATATTAAATTCTAATTGTAATTTACCGTTATCTGTTTGATTAGAACCTGGATAACATGTTACATAATTACCATCATAATATTCAACTGAATATGCCATTTAATTGTTCCTCCTTATTACATTTTATATATTAAAACTTTAATACTATCATTAGCTAAAATTGTTTGTGTTGTAATACTAATTCTGTTATTGTCTATAATTGAATTCTCTAATATAACCTGTTTATTATCACTAACTTGTCTAAACTGTACTATAATATCCTGTGTATTAAGATTATGAGATACAATATAATCTGTACTAATACCATCTCCTATTAACCCAGTATATGTTCTACCTTGTAATTTACTATCTATTAATTGTTCTATAGCTGGGTTAGATGCATCTAATGTTGTAGATAACTGTATATCCGTTTCACTTCCATCAAATGTAATTTGACCAGTTATATCCCCTAATAACTCTAATGTTATATTATGAGATAATGCATCTGATGTTATTGCATTTGCAGGTAAAGTTAAATCTTGATTTATTAATAATGGTTTACCTACTGTAGGATTTATTGTACCTTTTACTAAATCTATAGCATCATTTAAATCATCAAATTTAGGATATTGTGACATATCTATTTCAGCTTCTATATCATCTATTTGTGATTGTAGATTTGCCATTGTATCTATGTAATTTTGATGAATATGTTTCGTTGGGTCAACTCTAGCTGTTATTGATACATCATTTAATCTATTAACAGTTGCAGAACCTGTTACACCATCTGTTAAAGATATATTGAAGTTATTTGCATTTAATGTTAATACTTTTGTTACCGTATTAAATGATGATGATACTCCATTACCAGAAATATTATTAAGTACTGCTCCTAGTTCCACATCCGCTTGTGCTCTAGCTTGGGTATTAAAGTCTGTTATTTGACTTGCTGTATGTGTATGATTAACATCTGCAAAATCAGAATCTGTTTTACCATTTAACTGAGCTACATTAAATCCAAGTGGACTTGGTAATGAACTATCTAATAACTTATCATATATTTGTCTAGGTGTCATAACCTTTATAGCTGATGTATCTAAATTACCTTCATGATATACTTTGTATAAGTGTGTATCATTTTCATATTCACTAGTATCGTATTCAGGATTTTGTGAATAATCTATATATGCTTCATCATTTATTATTCTGAATTGTGACCTTATATATGAATATCCTTCATCTGCTATATATAGTTCTCCTTGAGTATTTTGCTTACCATTTGGTAAAAATCTTAATCCTCCTCCAAAATACCCACTAATTACTAAATTATCTTGTCCATCATCTATATATAACTTACCTTTTATAATTCTATTTTTATCTCTTACTATAACTGAACCATCTTTTAACAATCCATTATCATCTGCCGGATAATTTGGATTATTATCATATCTATATATATCTTTTAATCTATTAGTATCATCATATACATATGCTGATGGATATGTTATATCTGAATATAGTGTTATCCATTTATTTTGCCATAACCATAATGAATTATCTTCCCATACATAATATGACACATTCATTGCAGGTGTTATATTATACATTAAATCATTAACTGTTCTTACACTGGTATATGTATAAGGTTTTCTTCCATCTGGATGTAATGTTTCATCATAATACATTTTACCTGTATCCATACATAAGTACATATTACCTACTTTATTGGCTATAGTTAATAAATCAAATTCTTTTACTTTATATATTCTATTAATACTTATTGTCTGTATATTTGCCATATTACTTTATTTACTCCTTACATATAAAAAATATTAGCAAGTTGATATATATATTTAATATACATATTAACCTACTAATATTTTACTTTTCATTTACTATTCAATTTTTTACTACAATTTTAAATATTTGTATACCATTTAATCTATATTCATTGTGTTGCTGGCTTTTAAAATCTACCCTATACTATATATTTTACTTTACTAATTTTAAAATGTATCTATTTACCAGTATTTTTACTTTTGCGACTTGATTTTACTGATTTTGATTTCCTACTCTTTTTATCTAAATTATTACCAAATTTATCTCTTTTTGGAACTGGTTGACCTAATTCTCTCATTCTATTATCATATACATCTCTACAACTCTGTTGTTGTATTTTATGTGCATGTTTATCTATAAGACTTGAGATATTATTTGAACTTGGAACTATTGTTTTATATTTATCTATCATTAATCCAAACTGATGTCTACTTATGGATAATCTATCACAATATGTACCAATAGATACGGTATCTTTTAAATATCCATCAACTGTATTAATTATATAATCGTCTGTTATAAATTTAAAATTTAACCCCTTTTTATCAAAAGATTCTCTAATATCGAATCTATAACTATCTACTGTTTTCATTAATTCTTTATCTTTTCTACATTTATTACATGCAAATGTTATATAATATGGATTATCTGGATTATGAACTATTGTAGCTTTTTCCCCACAGAAACAACATTCTTTATTTAATTTCTTTCTACTTACTAAATTTGATACTTTCATTCTAGTTTTTTGTTTTTGCTCTCTTATTAACTTTAATCTATCTTTAACAGTTGTATCAGTCATAATAATAAGACCTCCTACTATATCTCTAATATAATTTTATTTACAATTTTAGTACAATTTTCTATTATCGATTAAGTTGTCTTTATTATTCTTGTTTAATTTGTTAACTTTATATTACTGTAAATTTTGTTATATTATATATATTGTATTTGGTCTTATCTATTTTGTTCTAATTTGTTCTAGTTTGTTCTAATTATTCCATTGATTTCCTATATTAGTTTTAGCTTGTTCTATAGCATCACTTATTGATATAAGTTTATAATTATTTACATCTACACCCACATTACAACTCTTCATTGGTATTATTTGTTTACTGTTATGTATATGTCCAAAAAAATGTAAATATGAATGGTCTTCTTTACACATATGTTTAAATGAATTTATTGGATAATGCATTAACATTATTTTTTGACCTTTATAATTTATCTCCATATAATCATCTATATATTTAAATAAAGTCTTATCAAAATTATTACTTTCTACAAATGTATCATGATTACCTTTAATTAAAACTTTATCCCCATTTAATTGATTAAGTAACTTTTCTGCTTTTTTAGGTCCATACAAGCATAAATCTCCTAATATAAACACTAAATCTCCATCTTTAACTATATTATTCCACATATTAATTAATTGTTCATCGTGTTCTTCTATACTTGATACATTCATACCAAATTCTCTATTTGTATATTTCATTATATTAGTATGTCCAAAATGTGTATCTGCTGTAAAATATATATGCTTATATCTATCTAAATTTATATTAATATATGTGTGGTCTATTGATTCATCTTCCAGTATCACATCTTTTATTTCTTTATTCATTATACTACGTATTATCTCATATATCTTTTTATAATAAACATCTTTTTTATTTTCTATTTTTTCAACATAATCTTCATCTGTTATCCCTGTATATATGTATTCTGCATTATCATATGCCAACTGCACTTTAGCTCGAACTTGTTCTTCTGGTAATTCATTTCTTCTTACTTTCATTATGGTATCTTGCATATTATCTGTATATGTTTTTATAGCATATTTATATTGCATTCCATTATATATATTATACATTAATTGATATATCCTCATCACCTGATATGAATTTTTTGGATTATAGCTATACTTTTTTACAAAAATATCATCCTCTATTACTTCATACTCATCTATTATATGTGCAAAGCATCGTTCCATCATTCCAAATAATGCATTATATATATTTATACCACAATTTTCTACCACATCATCTACCATATTAATTATATTTACAACTTCGTTCTGATAACATTTATTAATTATAATATAATCTGTAACTAATGATTCTAATATACCTACATCTTGTTTTGCAATTAAATGGGGTAACTTTCTAATGTCTACTATTGCTATTTGTTCCTTATTATCTAGATGTATAGTATTTGATATTAACTCTCTACCAGATATCATATAATCTAAACTTGGAATTACTATAGCTATACAATCTATATCGCTATCTTCTAATGCTAAATTATAATTTTGACTGCCCTTTAAAGCTAAATATAATATATTATATCCAAGACTTTTCACATAATTAAACTTTTGTTTTAATCGTTTCTTTATATTGTTGTTGCTCATCTTCTACCATCCTTTTTCGTAATTGCTCACATAACTCATCATACTCTTTAATCTTCTTATCTAATTCGTTTAATTTATCCTTATATACTGCTGTATAATCATAGTCTAAATCTAATTGCACTCCTGCTGATGCTAATTGTTCTTTAAATTCCGTTGGAGAATACTCGCCTGTTCTATAACAATCTAATGTAGCTAACATGTCTTCCATAAAAGATTGCATAGCACCATCTCTTAACTGAGTCTCTTCACTGAAATATAATGTATATACAACTGCTACTAATATAGTTTCTATTCCATCTGCTAATGTTTTATCATAAGCTTCATCATAAACTCTAGTTAATTGTGCTCTATATCTTCGCTCTAAATCTGCACCCCACTCAAATAAATATTTTGTATCTTTTTCTCTAGCAGCCTTTTGTAATCGCCTAACATCATACCTATCCATTTTTGTAATCCTCCAAATCGAATTTTATATACATAATTTATCATATTTTTAAAACTTTGTAAATATAAATTTTATATTAAATAATTGGGTAGTCATATTATTAACTACCCACATACAATAATTACTTACGTTGAGCCAACCAATCTTTGAATGAAAATACATCTCCAAGTTTATACTCATTATCAACATAATCCATATACTCATCTATTAAATCTTCTTTTTCTAAATCTGGTTTAGATTCTTCTCCAAAATACTTATTAATATATTCAGCATATTCATATTCATCATCATATACAAAATATTTATCAGTATATTGTAAATCCATTAAAATAGTCATATATCTATCTTTTTCGGACCCGTCTGAACCATAGGCAGCATCTTTATAAAAGTTTATCGCCTCAGTTCTTGTAGGATAAGTTTCTACTTCCCCATAGCATAATACCTTAACTGGTTTATTCATTACATTACTTTCATTTAATATAGCACAACTCTCTCTTAATGACTTCATATCATCTATTAATTCTAATGTACTAATTAATCCCTCTGCCCATTGAATTATACATTCTCTTGTACCTACAACAGATGCATAATCTGAAGCATTATCAAAATCTTCACCTTCATAGTAATCATAAGCTTTAACTCCGTCGTTAATTTCTTGTAACTCATCATCAGATAATTCAGCTTTTAATTTATCATAATCTTGTGTACCATCTATATATGTAAAATCATAAGTTTTTTCCGCTTTACTTTCATTAAGTAATGTTTCTTCCCCACTAAAATCAGATTCTATACAACTTTTTAACTCATTTATAATATCTGTATACTCTTCCGAATCTTCATCCATTTCATATATATTTGGATATGCTAATTCTATAGCTTCAATTTCATCTTTAACTATTTTTTTATTTAAATCACTTTTAAACATTTCTGCGAAACTATTAATCTCACTTACAGTTGTCATGGAATCTAATTCATTTAATAAACTCCCTATTGTTTCAGATTCTTTAGCTTCATTTTTGAAAGTTACCGAATTATATGATACATCTTCACTATCAGTATATACATCTCTATTTATTACCACATTATTCTTAAACTCATTTATTTCTTGTTCCACTAAATCTCTAACTTCATCTTCACCCAATTCGTTTTTATAGCTATTCAAATACTTATCTGCCATTACAATATCTACATCCCAATTAGCCCTTGGACTATAAGTTAATATTGAATGTATCATCTCAATACAATCAATTCTATTTTCTTCCTTTTCCAAATCTTTCCATACATCTTCAGGTAACCTTTTTACTATACCAACCAAATTCTCGGGATTAGGGTCTCCCGCATCTTTTAATGCTTGTATTTCTTTACTTCTTAAATCAGCTTTCATTGTATCTAATTGTTTAGATGTAGTTTCCTCTTTTTTAACCATACTACCCGCAATGTTCTCCGCACTCTTTTGAGCTGTCTCATCAGATAATCTTTTATCTTTTTTCATCAAACTTTTCTTTATAGCTTTTACTTTATCTTTAAATTTAGACTCTGTTAATTCATCTTCATCCTCTATTCTAGGAAATTCTTGCCACACTGCCTCCATAAATGAATCTATATAAGAATCTTCAATATGTTCAAAATTTTTATCTTTTAAGGCATACATTATTACTTGCACCAATTGTTTCCAACTATCCGCAGAATTAAACTCTGTAATACTATCAGGCATTGATGATATAAATCCATCTCTTGATGAATAATTTGATTTTAAATAATTAGCAAAACCTTCATCATTTACAACCTTATCTTTTAAAGCATTATATTCATCTTCATTAACAACTAAATCAAATTCCAATTCATCTCCAGAATAATTGTACTCTCTAGGATGATACACCCCTGTTGCATATATCTCAACACTAGGTAATACATCTTGTATAGTTTCTTTTATAAAACTAGGAGCTACATCTTGTATTATTGTATCTAATTTAGATTCATCACCATCAGGAACATCATCCAACATACCACTAGATAACATAGAATACAAATCTACATCCACTATTGGTAATATTCCAGTATTTAACTGCTCTTTTATTACCCCTGATGATTCAGTCAACCTACTTTCCGCTAATATATTACCATTAGATGTTATCTCCTTTGAAGCATTGACAGGTTCTCTATCTAAAGTTTCACCACTTTCATCTTCAGATTCACCAACTGCTGAATCTGTAACATCTCCACCAAATAAATTTCCAGTATCAACCTCACTTGTACCTAACCCTAATTCATCTTCGGCGACAACATTATTATCATCAGCTACATCTTCATCAGATTCCAATTTACCTATTACAACAAAACTTTCTGGGGTGTCTAAACATATAGGACATGCAGTCCCCTTTTCTAATATATGGTCTTCTATGAATGTTGCACCACATATTGGGCATATTTGTGCATATTGACCTAAATATTCATCATTAAATGGTATATTACCCTCCGGAGTATCTTCCACTATCTCTTGAGCTCTATCTATTAATTCTAAATATTCATCAGTAGTTATTTCAGGGTCTGTTATAACTAAAACATCTTCTACAATCCCATCCACATCATTTGTATAATCTGAATCATCTAATCCATCATATAACGATTTTATTGTAGCTTCTTCTAATGTAATTTTATTATTTTCTTTCATTATCTAAGTCTCCTTTCTTTATTAAATCAAATTTTCTTCCATCAGGAGATTTATGCCCAAAATCTAATCTATATAAATTCAAATCTCTACTTCTACACACTGGACATTCCACCTCATCTTCATATAGAAAATCTTCTTGATAAAAATCAATATAAGGTTCAATATTTACATAATAAAACTTTGTAATTGAATCACAATTATTACATACTAATTCAACTGCATCTTTATATTTTTCTGTATCATCTACAATATTGGCATCCTCCAATAAATCAACTGTTTTATCTACTATATTCAATATAATTCACCCCTTATACTACTTTAATCTCTTTCATAACATCTTGTAATATATTTAAATTATCTTCATTAACCTCAAAGCTACCACTTGTAAAAGCTCTTAATGGTTGATTATCACTATTTACTGTTATATTAATTACCCCACCTTGTTGTCCTAGTAAAATAGTATTTTGACTTTCACCATTATCAAATGTTGTTTGTACATCATAACCTTTAGCACTTAACACATTAAATAATTCTGATGTTCTTAAAACAATTTTACCTTGATTACTTTCACTATCAAATTCTGGAGATGTCATCATATCACTTATTACATTTTGACTCTTATTATTTTCTTCCTTCAATCTTGCTTTAGCATTTTCAGTTTTAATCTCTTTAGATGCCACAATTTTTTCTTTCTCATCTTCAACCATATTTGCACTTATTGTATCTAATAACTTATCTTTAATATCTGCAAAATCTGTTCCATTTTTCTTCATTGAACTGAATTGATTTTGTAATACTCCAGCAACACCACCATCAACATAACTCATTGCATGTACAGCTCCTGCCAATTGAAATTGATTATTAGATTTGTCAACTAAATCATACAACTTTTCCATAGATAATGCTTCTGTGACTTTTTTATTTTTATTTTTAGATTCATCTAAATATACTATTTCTAAATCATCTAATGTTAGTCCAGCACCTTCATTATCTAAATATTCTTGTTTAGCATCATCTTCATTCCAATCTGATGTAAATGTTAATGCATCTCTACCTTTTGCTCTTACTTCAAATGCATAATCTTCCGCATCATAATCCGCTAAATCATCTAACACACTGAAATCTAGCCCGTCTAGTTTAGTAATGAAATTATTTGCCCAACTATATGCACTATCAGCTACATAATCTTCAAATAATTCATCTATAGCCTCTTCAATACTGTCATTATCTCTCACCATATTTAATATATTTGCTACATTTAAATCCATATATTTATTTAAATGATAAGATAAATCAGATTGTTTTACCACATATACAGCTTTAGTTGGATAATACCAACCATCTACATTTATTTTATCTTCACCTTCATCTATAATGTCTTTCAACATATCAAAATGGTCTCTAGCTTTCTCACTAATATCAGCTTTTATTCTTGCCTTATAATCATCTGCTAATTTTTTTTCATTTTCCATATAATCGTCATATTCATCTTCTTGTAATTTATTACTTTCGGCTAATTGATGTCTACATTCTACAGCACCTATTCCATCTACAACTTCTTTTTGTTTAAATTGAGTTACTAATGACTCTCTATATGCAAGTTTGAATTCACATAAATTAATTTCTACCCATTTATTTACAGCATCTACTAAATCAACTGCTCCATCTCCAATTAGGCTTTCAATTTCCTTTTCAACTTGTTTAGCGGAAGCCTCTGTTAAATCACCATACTCATCTAATTTAAAATATGATTTTGGTTCTTCCCAAGTTGGGTCTTGTTTTTGTGTAAACCAAATACCCCTCTTTTTCATTACAGTATATAAATATTGTATTAAATCTATTGTATTATTCTCAATCTCCTCCATTTTATTCTCCTTTCTACCTATTTAATCTATTAATCCAATCAGTTATATATGTAGCTATTTTAACTACATTTGTCACTCTATATTGTTTCAACATAACATTAGTTTTTACAGAAAATTCCATATTCCAAAAATTATATCCTATGCAATATGTTTGGTCTTTACAAAAAGCTATTTTTATAAATTCACCCTTTCGACCAAAGTTGATTAATACATAATCATTACTATTACGAGCATCTTTCACAGACTTTTCCATATCATTTAATAATAATTTCTCTCGTGGTTTTAAATTTATTATATGCTTCATTAACTACACCACCTATTCTACAGTTACATCTGTGATTTCTATAGTACCATTCATTATATCAACTATATTATATGTAATTGTATATAAGTCATCATCATCTGACACTACTAATTCTTGTGGTTCATCTTTATCCATATTATATATATCATTAAATAATATAAATACTTCATTATATCTGCCAAATAAACTTTGTAATGTTGTATTAAATTCACCTAAAGACATTTTTTGACCTATTCTATCTTGTAAATAATCTAATGTAGTCTTTATATCTTCCACATTATCTTCTTCACTATTATCTACATCATTCTCTTTTATTGAATCTCCATTTATATCTTCAGTTAATTTATTAGCAGATTCTGTTTTCACATCTAATATCTGCAATATACGAGATTTTTTATCATCTAAATTAGAGTATCTATTATTTTTAAATATCTGTCTCATATCTTCAATCTTATTCTCTAATATACCATTTTCATCTATCTCATTTAATATGTTCTCTAAATCTTTATCATTACCTGCATCATTTATATCTTTTACATAATCATCCACAGTCTTAGATTTAACTAATTCTTCTGAACTCTCCTCATTAGAATCTCCTACTAATTTATTTTCTATTACAAGATATACAGTATCTACTGACTCGTCATTTGATTCACAATTTGCTACTATATCATATATATCATTATATAAATCTATATCATTTATTACGGCTATATAATCATATATATCTAAATAATCATCTGCTGTAGATAAATTATATAAAAATTCATCACAATCAAACATAGCGTTTACCCCTTTCGTTTATAATATTATCATTAATATTTTACAAAAAGAGTAAACGCTATTTACTATATTTTTATTTACATATAACTTATATACTTCAAATTATTTGAACTACCCATATATTTATGAATGTCCAGGCTCCAATTACTCTGTCAAATTAAACAGTTCTAACACTATATATAACAACAATGTGAAACTACTTCGCTTTTATTACTATATCCTTTTATATAGTTCTAAAACATATTGGCTTTTTAATCAGTTAAATGACGTCTTTTATTACTATGTCATTTTATATAGTTCTAAAACCTTTTAAATTCATCATATTTAACCACATAACTTTTATTCCCATGTCATTTCATATAGTTCTAAAACCTCAAATTGACATTTTTATTTCGAGAATATTAAATATTCTACTGCGACTTCTCGCTAGGACCATAAAATCGCCCTACTCACACTTATTTTATTTAAATTGTATTCCCAATGAATTCAAATAATCTTTTACTGCATCTAATTCCTTGCCATCCACCAATACATCTGCCATAGCACCTTTACCATGTAATTTTTTATATATCAGCTCATCATATGTATCTTTTATTAATAAATCTATTACTTGTACAGTTTTAGTTTGTCCGAATTCTATGACACCTATCCACTGCTTGGTCGTATGTCGCCTTGTTCCATGGTGGGCTTAAAAATACAACTATCTCAGTTTGTTTTAATGTATACCCAACTCCAAGTGTTTTTTCTTGTGCAAATAATACACTAAATCCTTCTGTATTTTCATGAGCATCCACTACTTTCTGAACCTCTTGACCCATACCACCTGCCACAAGTTTAGGTCGAAACTCTTTACAATAATCCAAACCTAACTTCAAAGCTTCAGTAAATGGACAAAATACTAATACTTTTTGACCATTATACATAGCTTCAGTCAAAATATCTTTTAATCTATCAAATTTTGTACTAGGAACTGCTCTACTTGTTAACACTCTACCAAAGACAGTAGCCTGTCGCATCCTTGTTATCATAGCTAATGTATCTTGTATAGGCTCAATTTTATCTAAATACCCCTTATGAGCTAAACCTATAACATCATTCCATAGATTTTGCTCTTCCTTACTGAATTCTAGCCATTCTTGTTTATATACTTTTTCAGGTAAATCTAACAAATCTTTTGTTCTTCTTATACTTGATTTATATAATATCTCATGCAATTTATCCATATTTTTATAACCCACTGGCTGATTAAAATCATCCAATACTACATATTTATTTTTAAATTGCCACATTGAATCATTTAATAATCCTACAAATTTCATTGGACAATATAAATCCAACGGATTATTTACAAGTATTGTACCTGTCATACCTACTTTACTTAATCTATTATCTAATGCAAGTATACCTGCTGACTGAGATGAATTTATATTTTTACACGTATGAATTTCATCTATTAATACCATACCTAAATTACCTAACTCAATCTGTTTATTCAAATAATCCACTATATCTGTTTTATTTTTCTTTCCCTCACTAGTTACTCGTAATTTTTCAATATTTATAATCCAAAAAAATTCCTCTGGACATAAATCAATCTGCTGTTTAGTATCCGCAACTGTTAATGATTTTATTTTACCCTTGGTATTTATTGCGGTACCTAATACAATACCTCGTTCCTCTGGACAAAATTTTTCTATCTCTCTCTGCCAATTCCATTTTAATGAATTAACTCCACATATTATTAAACAATGCTTTAACCCTTGATGCTCTTTTTTATATCTAGCCAATGTAATAGCTTGTAATGACTTTCCTAAACCGCTGCTCATCTAACAATAGAAAATTATGATGTTCTAATCCATACTTAACTCCTGCTACTTGATAATCATATAAATTAAACCCATTAAAATCTAAACCAGCTAATATTTCATCATTGGATACCTCCACTGCTTTAGGAGGTTCATTTACATATTTTATTTCATTACCCCTAAATAATTGTTTAACTTCTTCCCAATAACAAAATGGAACTTCCCACGATTTATCCTCTTTTATAAATTGTCTATTATCAAGAGATTTTATCTTCTCTAGATTCTCATAAAAATCTTGTCCATATATTTGTATAAACATACTATTTGCATCTAATGTTTGTTTCTCAGCTTTACCAAATTGAATTGCAATTCCCATAAATCTGCAAAGTCCCCTTTCATACATATATTACTCTATTTACTATATGTTAATTTTATCAATTTCCAACTTAATTCAGAACACATTATTCACTTTTATTTCTATATCAAACTGAATAGTTTTATACTATAGATACAATAAGAACACGAAAATATCCCCTTTTATTACTATGTCATTTCAAATAATTTCAAAACTATCTTTAAGTTATCAAATTTTTAAGAAGCCTTTTATTCCTATGTCATTTCATATAGTTCTAAAACTGATAATCATATCATACAACTTCAAAAATACTTTTATTCCCATGTCATTTCATATAGTTCTAAAACCTCAAATTGACATTTTTATTTCGAGAACGCTTTGCGTTCTACTGCGATTCCTCGCTAGGTCCATAAAATCAACCTATTTTTACTAAATTAATTTCCAAAAATTGTACCGTTTATATCTAATCCCAATTTCTGTTGTTCATTCAACTGTTGTAAATATTTAATATGTTTTGGATAAAAGACCGTCTTAAACCAATCTATAAATCCATCATTATCTATTTTATATACAGTTACTTTTCTTTCTTTTCCGTTAGCATCTAGTCTAGTCTCTACTACTGGATATAAAAATAACATTTTAGCACATGCAAATAAATCCCTTTGTACTAAATATTTTCTACCATCTTCATCTATAATAATATCACACGTATCAATAAATTTTATAGCATTCGGATTATATATTAATAAATCTTCTGCACACTCACCTAAAACTAAACTTCTATTATTTAATTTTAAAAATATATCATTTTTTTGTGTAAACGGGTTGTAGGTGGATGTATTGAATCCCATTACCTCGTGTAATTCTATCCCCATCTGTTCACAATTATGTTTCAACCTTGCTGTATAATATCCAGGACTTCTATCTTGCAAGTGTTTTCCATAACTATTTGCAATTCTAACTCCGTTATTATATTTCTCATTAGATTTTTTAGACATTCGTGTCATTTTAGTTCCCCAAGCTTTAAATTGATTATGGTCTATAATTAAATAACCAACACCTTGAACATCTTTTTTAGCTTGAATATTATTACTTAATTTACGTTTGCAAGTAAGTTGCCTATAATATTCGGTTTTCATTTTAGCAGATTGTTTATATCTACGAGAATACTCCCACTTCAAACCTAACTCCTTCATTTGAACCTTTGTATATCTATATTGCCCATCATCTTTAAATAGTCCCGGATTTGTCGCTCTTCTGGAATTATCTAAATAACGTTCAATATCTTTAAGTTCTTTACACACTCTGGCTATATTTGGAGCTAACTCTACTATTTCTTGCGTACCATCACTTCTCACTATAGCTCTTGTTTGTGTTTGCACATTAACTGCAACCCTTAAATCTCCGGATATATAATTTTCATATACAGGTGATTGTTGCATATATACAATATCCACATCATATCTGTATTTACCCTTGACCATATTCCTTTCAATTTTTATTCCACCTCTAGTAGACGTATCTTTAATTATTGCCTGAAGATTGTCTTTATGATTTACATAAAGTCTAAATTTTAATTTTGGATAATTCCTAATATTCTTTAATTTATGTGTAGTATCATCATAATATTTAGCTTTAAGTTGATTCATAGTTTTTGTAGTACAATCACGCATATTTAAATAATAATATCCATGCTCGTATGTAATTGTAAATGCCCTATTATTATATTGATTACCTTTTGTATATTGCGGTTTACTTGTTAGACATCTAGTATCTCTAACACGCTTTTTATGTACCGCTTGAGCATCTTTATCTTCAAAAAATTTTATATATGCTGTCATTTTTTCATCAATAGTATATGATTGTATATCATCTACTAAATATAATTTATATATATCATCTCTACAATTTTTATTGAACTCCTGCCTATTTTTATTCTTATCCGTCAATTTATATTCCTTTGATACTTTCTTAACAACATCATATGCCCACTGTAACTTTTCACTTCTATCTGACTTATTTACAGAAACACCTTCTACTTGCTTCGATTGTTTTATATAATCCAAAGCATTTTTAAATTCAATATTTTCATCACAAACTTTATTTATCTTTGCATCCATAAAATCTATAAACTCATTTGCAAATTTTGTTTTCCAATAAAATTGATTATCTAAACTTTCTATCACATATTTAGGCAATCTTTTTGTACCAAATTTTATTGAATGCACTTGATTTTTATCTATATCTTTTCTTGCTCTACTTAATCTACCTTTTTTTGTTAGTTTCATTTTGCACATCTCCCCCTAAATACAATTTGAAATAATTTTAACACACTTTTTAAAATTTGTAAATAAAAAAAGTAGTATTATTATACTACTTTAATTTTATATATAATATTAATTTATTAACGCTTGACTTTATTATTCATCCCTTTTATTAATATGTCATTACATATAATTAAATATCTATTTAACTATAAGTCAAAATTATTGATATCTCTTATTACTATGTCAAATTATATAACTTTAAAACTGGAATGATTGAATTTTACAGAAGATATATCTTTTATTATTATGTCAAATCATATAGTTCTAAAACCTCAATTTGCGACATTCTTATTTCGAGAACGCTTTGCGTTCTACTGCGATTTCTCGCTAGGACCATAAAATCGCCCTATTCACACCTATTTTAAAAGTTTAAGAGATACACTACCCTTAACTTGACTTTCAACTAGGTATTTCTCATATAATTTCTTTTCTTTTTCTTTGAATAAAGTAGTATTAAAAGATTTCTTCATATATGGTTTCTTTAATACTAATTCATAATATTTACCACTTAATTTAGTTATATCAGCCTCAACCATATCATCATAAATTTCTTTATAATTGTTTCTTTTTTCCTCAATCGCTTCTAATGAATTAATTATCTCTATATATCGTTTTAATTCGGGATTATTCTCTGCTAATTTCTCTAAATCCATCTTCTCTACCAACAATTTCTGCTCTTCTAAATACATATCATCTAATTTATTAATATAATTATCCAAATAATCATTTTCAGCTTTAACATCTTCTGTATCCAAAGGACCTTCTTCATATAATTTTTGAGATTCTGCTTTTATTTCCGCTAATATATTATCGCCATACTCATCAATCAATTTATCTTTTACCTCATTCAATAACTCATCTTTTGTTTGTCGGATTAATTTATTCATCTTTATACCTCCACTCTATTTATCTATTTATTTCGTGAACTTCCAATTCTGTATGAATCACACCACTTTCTCGCTCCATCCTATTCAATTCATCTAATGCGAATGTATACGCAACATCAGATTTAGCTACATTGTAATCTTTGTACCAATTAGTAAATGCTCCATAACCTCCTCCAGACAATAAACAAGATACTCTAAATAACCTATTTTCCGCCTTTCTAGTTATCTTGCTAGAATTGGATTTATTTCTAGGTTTATAATAATTTCTCTGCATATTCATTCTATCATTTGTAACTAATATCTTAGACTTTCTTTCTGACATAGATAACTGTGCCCAATCATACTTATCTATCTGTGTTCTATCAACCCTTGGTAAATATATAGGATTTTGTCGTGTGACTTCTTCTTCCTCTAATTTCAATAAAACTTCATTTAACTTTTCTATATCAACAGTCTCTAAGAATGATTTCATTAACAATACATTATTACAATCATATTCAATATATCTTCTCTGTGTTCTTAATATATGTAATTTATCTTGTAAATATGTATCACCATCTTCTGCAATAACATTTTCTTGCTCATGTATAATATCATCTTGATAGGCATTTGCTACATCATGTTGGTCTCTTCTCAATTTAATTATTTGAGAATAGTCTGTAGCTAAATACTTTAATATTCGTAGCATGTTCATATAATCATCTGTTTGATATATACTAGCTAATTCACAATTTAATTCTTTATATTTATTTTCTAACTCTGCATTAACTTCAGCTCTAATTGGCTTAAACCTCTCAGGTTCTTGAGATACATCCACTTTACCTGTAGCCTCTTTATATAAAGTATTTTCAACATTTGGTTCTGATACATCTTCATTTTTTATAAAATCATCTAATTTAACCTCCATAAGAGTTAAATCATCTGTTTTACAAACATCACTACTCAATTCCACCGATTTTTTGGTTCTACCACCTCTAGGAGCTTTTTTATGCGGTAAATTATATCGAGTAATATATCCTTTAACATTGTCATAGTTAAGATTGACGTTTGGGTACTCATTAATAACAATATCTGCTACTTCTTTTATAGTCATATCTTTACTTGCTAATAAAGTTATAGTATCCCCAATCTCAGCTGTAATTATACGAGAACCTCTACCACTAGTCTTCTTTTTTAATTCAGGTTCTATCTCTTTATACACATCATTAATACCAATATCCTTACCTGCACGTTTGGCATTCCAAGCCTTATTTCTAGCACGAACAGTTCGTAATCTCTCTTTTTCTTCCTCAGGCAAATCTTTATATTTGATATACTTTTTCCCTTTGGTTTTAGATTGTATAAATCTTCTTCGACAAGATAAGCACATCCCATACTTATACAAAGTATCCATATCAATCTTATTTTCTTCACAATCAGGACATATCATCTCAGTATGAATTTCCATATTAACATCCTCCATTTTTACATCATATATTTATATTGTAATACATATTTTAATTTTTGTAAATAGTTTATGGATTAAAAAATAAGTCCAAATTAAATTTTGAACTTATCTTTATATTGTTTTAATTCCTCATCATAATACTCTTTAGCATCTTCTAATGCAAACTTACTATAATCCAAATCATTATCATCTACATAATAAACATTTTCATTCCAAAATACTTTAGACCACTTTCCATATAAATTAACAAAATCCTGCTCCAAAACTACTACAATTGAGTTATAAGGTATATTACTATATCCCCTAGCTAATTGAGTTTTCCAATCTTGATTAGCCAATGTCTTTTTTGTCACTGCAAGTTTATAATTATCTAAATCCACATTAATTACCTCCTGTTACTAATCTATTTTGTTTTAATTGATTAAAAGCTTCCTCTAAACTATAGAAATACTCTTTATTTTCTACTAGAGAACTTTTAGCATATTTAGATTCAACTAAATCTATATACATACTAAATTTACCGTCTTCTCCTTGGTATATATCACAATATTTATTTTCTACATCTAACTTCAATTGGTCAATCGCTAAGTTATCAAATGCAATCTTTTTATATGTATCTATTTCCATTAAATCTGATGATTGAATATTAGCAATACTTTTAGCTATTTTATCTTTATTATCTTCATAGTATTTCAGTCCTTTACCTATAGACTTATAACCCAATAATAACACTCCATCAAATCCTGAATTTGTTATTACAGTTTTAATGTCTTCTATAGTATGTATACCTATTATCATATGTGCAATTAACTGAATTCGATTAGTTTCAATTAAATCTATCTTACGCAAATTCTCTACATCAGTTATAGATACACCTACAGCTCTAACTAATCTTTCATTACATATATTTTCAAATAAATCTCTATATTTACCTAATATATCAATATCCCTTACCGTGATATTTGCTATTATATTTTTACTTTTAGCATACCTTAATACATCTTCTAACCTAGCATATGTCAAAACATTTCCTCCTCCAATTGCTATTTCAGTATAAGGCTTCATTGAATCTATAACAGCTATAACGTCCTCATATTCAGCATCCCTACCTTGAACATTTGATTCAGCATAACAAAATTCACAATTATTTTCACAAAAATTCGTTATCTTTAAATCTATATTTTCTACAAACTCTGGTTCCATCATATCAATCTCATTTAATTTATATTTTCCCTTCAAATATAATCCTTGATTATAATATGCATTATGTGGCTGTAACTCCCTAACACGTGTTCCATCCTCATATATAGTGGTTTTATAATTACCATTAATATAACTTCCAATTTCATCGATATATCCTCTGTATTGAAATAAATTATCCGAAGCACAACAAGCTGAATCTGACCCTCCAACTAAATTATACTTATATTTGCTAAAATCTAAATCTTCAAATAAATCTGTTTCATCTGAACCCGTATAAATTTTACTATTTCCTAAAATTAAATTCCAAAACAATTTCTCATTATCTAATATTCTTTTTATTTCCTCTTTAGGGACATATCCATATGAATCTAATCCTACTATATATAACTCACCATATTTAGCCAATATATGCGGTTTATCATAACTATCATTTTTATATTCAGGATGTTTTAAAATATTATTCTCATTCAATAGTTTCACATCTAGATATCTAACTTCTACATTTGGTATAGACAATAAATATCCTAAAAATTTCTCTATATATGGTTCAAATTCATTATAACTACTATTACATAATAAACAAGACCATATAAAATTTAATTTTGCGAATGTTGTACCATATATTCTAAACACTCTTCCTATATTCTCTATTCTACGTAAATATATTATCTTTGTAGTATCTTCCCATAAATCATCCATATATATATTTTTATGATTTTTTACGTTAAAATAGTCCTCTTCTAGCATTACATCATCATTATAGTCATAATTACTGGATAACCAGTTTCTTATTAATTTATATGGCTCTTGTAAACCACCTTTCCCCACGCAGAGTGCGTGTGTACTTGACGAATTAGTTTCAAATATACCATTTCTTATTATCATTATATTGACTCCCACCTTTTAATCCATTATATATTTTTGTTATACATCCATTGTACATCATATATTACAATATCAAACTATATAACTTTAAAACATTAATATAGTCATCTTTTCTATATACATCCTTTTATTACCATGTCATTTCATATAGTTCTAAAACAAAATATGGATTAGAACATATGACGGTGTACTTTTATTACTATGTCATTTCATATAATTCTAAAACAATATTTTTGTTTAGATGTTTGGCTATTTGCTTTTATTACTATGTCATTTCATATAGTTCTAAAACCTCAAATCTGACATTTTTATTTCGAGAACGCTAAGCGTTCTACTGCGATTTCTCGCTAGGTCCATAAAATCAACCTATTTTTTATTAATCTCTTTTGGTAATTACCTTTATTACATCATTATCAGTTCCACCCAATAATGCAATAAATGAGCTTTCATATGCATCATCTCCGATTCTATAATGCATCTCTAAATTCTCATTTTTATCATCCAAATATAAAATACCTTTACTATAATCATTAGCTAATACCAAAACATATTTGATATTTTTATCTATATCATATTGCTTTTTTATAGCATCACTAGGCTTTTTAATTATCCAATAGTTATCTTGCGACTTATTATATACTATATCTCCTAAACAAAATTCTACATTATTTGCATCTCCAAACCCAGTCGGAATCAATTCTATTATAGGTCTATCTCCATTTACATGTAATATATCCAATGCATCATATATATCATTTAATCTTAATTTTGTTTGTTTATTTAATTTGTTTAATTTAGATATAGTAAACTCTACAACTATTAATATTAGCCATACAACTAATGTAGGAACCAATTTAAATGCCATATATTGAACATCTCTAGGTAAACACATTATTATAACCCCAATTATTAATAGTAGTGTCTGCATACCTATTAACATACACAATATAAATCCTCTAACTGACTGTTCAAATTCAAACATCATATCACTTATATTAAATTTTACTCCCAATTCAAAAGCACTTTTATCCATATAACTATACTTATCTATAATTTCACCTAAATGTGAATTATATTCACTTGTTTTAGATTTATTTTTAACTTTATGCATATATTATCCCTCAACTTTCTTTGCATGATATGTCATTAACTGATACAATTCATACAATTGACTAAATATTTTTTCACATTCTAATACAATCTTATCAGACTTAATCCTATCATCATATCGTGGATAATGCTGTAACATACTAGAATATGCACCTTCTCTATCATACTTATTAAAAAATTCAATGAATTTTTCGGCATCATTACTATCTATATCAAACACAGCCTCTTTCCATACTTCTTTATAATTTTCAACCTCTTTATATGACACAGACCACTTATAACCATATCCCTTTAAAGTTGATATACATTTAATCAACTTTTCAGTATATTCACCGTCTTGGTCATTATCCAAATATTGATGCACTATCATTCTATCTATACTATCGTGAGGAACTGCGAAATATATACCAATATCCACTCCAGTATCTACAATATCTAGTTGCAAACAAGCATATTTTTGAAATCCTGATTTATCAGCTTTAGATTCTGCAAATTCATTTAACGCTTTAATAGCTGGCTCACTTTTACCGTATCTTATACCTAACCAATTAACCATACCTTTATTAAATACATTAGGTCTTGTACTTGACACAGTATTCTGCGGATTATAATGTGTATGTAAATCATATCCATTTTTAACAATAAATCGACTTAATTCTTTATCTAACTTCAACAACTTTTCCTTTACACTATCACGTATATCCCTCGTCTCTTTTGAAATAGAATTTTGCTTTTCCAACTTAAATACATCATATTCCTCATCAGTAAAATAAAATGTGTTATCTAACATATAATCAAACCCCTTTCACAATTTGAATTACATTATATAACACATTTTAAAATTTGTAAATATTATTTATTATTTTAACATTAATTTCAACTGTTCTCGTTCATCCGCTATATCATTGGAGTTTTTTAATAACTCTAACATTTCTTTTTTTGATGTCAATCCATCATTAAATTTAGATTCACAAGCTTCCAATATTAATTTAACTCCTAGTTCATCATTCTTATATAACATTTGCCAATATTTAATATATTGCTCTTTAGTAATTTGTAATATAGATATCGCATTCAGAGCTCGGGAAAACTTACAATAACTGCCATTTTTCAACTTAGCAATTATTTCAGCATTAATATACCTTATATCTTCCTCTAATTTTTCTTCTTCATTATGTGGTTTATCTACCATTACTAATCACATCCTTTATATATCAAATGAAAATAATATTAATAGATTTTAATATCATACATCAGCATCGGCATCAATTACCTCAACATTATTTATTATCAAATTTTTAGTATTTTCTATAGCTTTTTCTATAACTTCTTGAGGAATTGTAATAGGATAAACATCTCCACTTCTAGCTAAACCTGCCACAGTACAATCTACCACCATTTCCAACACATCTAATAAATTTACATCCTCAGGTACGCTATCATTTAAATGATGTCTTTCAGTTTTATGTATTTGCCACCAATCTAAATCTTTAAAATTTTCTCCATTCAAACTTCTTACAAAATTATCATAGAATTCATCTATATAGTCTAATTTAGTATGGTCATGCTTACTAATTTGTAATAAAAACATATTGACTAACATTGTACCTACATTATTAACATCTTCTATATGTAAATTAGTATTTTCTATTAATTGATTTTTAGTTACAGTTTTACTTGCTGTTCTTGAATCTGCATCACTTGATTTTTTTATTATAACCTTATTTTCCATTTTTTACCTCCACATTATTCTTATTTCCATCTATACTTTCACAATACCATTCAGGCTTAGGAACTGGAGTATTCGGTGTTTGTGCTACTAATACAGCTAACCATATCATACAAATCATCATACCAGTAATAATCAAGAACAATCCGTGGCATAATAATATACCAAAAAATCTTATTATCAATATTTACAATTCTTTTTATTAACCCAAACACAAATTTCCACACTATATACCATTCCTCTTACTCTATTTTTGTTTCTATTATATTAAATTTTAACTCAGTATTTACTCTGAGTTTTATATAATGCTTACAAAAGTCACAAATTGTATGCATTTCAAAAGTATCATTTGCACATAAATCAGCTACACCAATCATCTGCATTAAATCATCAAAACTTTTTGTTTGCCAATCCGCATCATCTATTTTACTGCCACAATAAGGACACTTAGTAATAATTCTACTAGCTAAATCTCCATCTATATAATCAAACATCCCCATACATACCACTCCTAGATTTTATTTTTATCGAAATAAGCTGAACGAAATCCTCTTGCCATATCTATTAAATATATATTATCATCATACTTATTATATAAAAAATCTATTGACCACACTCCAGTTAAAGCTTTATCAAACTTTAAACTAGATATATCAGCCTGAATTCTATCCCATATATAATGTAATTCATCAAAATGATTTACTTCTCGATTACCCATTTTATTATGGAAATAATCGAATATTATACGGTCATTCTTATTATATATATTTTTAGCACAATATTCATAATCCCAATAATCCACCCAGTATTTAATTTCTTTCTTATCCATATCATAAAAAACTCTAACCTCTTCTCTTAAAGGCATACCGTGATATATGAATAAATTATCTTTCTCACTCAATGAATTAGGTATTATCTCTCTCACTACAATCTCGGTATATCCTCCTGTATCATATAAATGAGAATCATAATTTAATTTCCACAATTTTTCAGCTAGCGTATCTTTAGTTACCAAAGATACATCAAAATTAAACTTATCTGAAAAACAACCATTTTTAATATTATATATTTTAAGCGAATCCATTTTATCTAATGTTGGTTTTAAAATATCATTTATTTTTTCAAAATTAACTCTCTCATAGCATTCTTCTTCAAATAGCTTAGTTTCTTCAAGAGTTAAAATTTGATTACTTACAATATCTACTGTACTGAATTTTCCAAAATCTAATATGTATGGATACCAATTACTCCAATTTTCTGGATATTCCCTGTCACGATTATAATCATCTAATTTCAATTGCTCCCAATCTATATTCTGCAAGTCCATTTTAATCTTTTTCAATACATCTAACATAATTAATTCTCCTCATTATTAAAACGTCGTATAAATAAAAATCCGGGTAATTTATTTTTCCTTATTATATTAAAATTTTTTACTGTAATAGGTATTTTTATACTTTTAACAAAATGTTTAAATGAATCATTTACACCCAATTTCCAAACCGATAACTCTAAAAAATGTGGCTCATAAAATGATTGAATATTTAGTGTAGTATTAGCTGATTTAAATAATTTTAAAATTTTGCTTCTATCAGATTTGTCACTTTTAGGCAATAATCTAATCATTTATAGTAGCTCCTCCCTTTTTCTTTAAATATTCATCTAGCACTTTCAAATAAATTTCACATAATCTGGCTTCCAACTCTGTTGTATAAAACTCTTCAAATGATATTTTATATTTATTTATATTGCTCCTATAATACATTGTACCCATATGTTTTGCATACACTTTAGCTCCATTTACCAATATATCTTTTGTTAACTTATGTTGTAAATCATTTTTAAATGCATTATCTAACAACCAAATTACATTTGATTCATACATAGCCACCTGTTGCTCTTCGGTATATTCTGGTATAAAATCAGGAAATTCCAATATTAACTCATATTCATCTAAAACACTTGTACTAACAGAGTTAGAAGGTAATTTCATACTTTTACAAATCTCCTTAATTTCCTTTATTGCATTATCCTTATTAGCTCGTTTATCATAACTACATCCTATAGAAATACCGCTATACTTTCTTACTGACTTAATTAACTTAGTTTTATCTGCGAAATCTTTCAACATTTCATCAACATTTAAATACTTCAATCTAACCACCTCTACTATTTATTATACTCATCCCTTAAATATTCTGGGATATCTTTGTCAGCAGGTTTAGTGTCAACTGTTTTAGTTATAGATTGAATCTTCTGTAAATCATCTTCAGTCAAATTAGTTTTTTTATTTGCAACTGTTTTTTTAGTATTCTTTTTTGGAGCTGGTTTATTATCCATATCTTTTACAGTATCTTCAGATACAACTTCAGAAGTTTGTTTAGCACTCTGTACTGTTCCCATATTGCCACCAAATTTAATAAATTGATTATACAATCCAGTATAAGCTCCTCTATAATACTCTTGCTGTTCTTGTAATCTCTTTAATTCTTTGTTACCTTCAGCTTCTAATTCAGCAATTGTATTATTTAATTCAATAACTTGTTGATTGTATTCCTGTAACTTTTTATTATATTCATTTGCAACATCCACCATTTGTTTTCTAACATCATTGAACAACTTTTCTTGTTCCACCATATCACACTTCAATGACTCTAAAATATCCTTATTTTCCATAAGTATCCCTCCCTAAATTTTTTAACAACTTATTTTGTAACCTATCTATAATCTCTTTAACTTTCTGTTTTGGCATGAAATTAATCATCTTAATACTTAAAACATTATCTTGCACTGAATCAATGTATACTAAATACACGATTTTCAATAATGACGGATGCATACCTAATTCTTCTGCAATATCATTTAATATTTCGACAATCTCTTGAGCCAATTCATTATGATTATCTTCATCTACAAATATGCTTTCAATATCCGCATCCTCATCAATTAATACATCTGCTAAACTAATATCTTCTGTAACACAGTTATCTTCCATATTAAATAATATTTTAGGTTGTCGTTTCTGTCGCTTATCATAATCAATAAAATCCCTATTGATTATATTATATGCCAATGTAGATAATCTGTATTTATCTGGATTCCATATTAAACAGGCTTTCCACAAACCCATTCGTGCAATCTGTATTGCTTCATCAAACTCCCAGTACTTAGTCTTATAATATTTCTGAGCAACCCTATTTGCTAAATTAATATTATCTTCAAATAATTTAATTATAACCTCAGCCTCTTCCGGAGTCTTATTATGTAATGAAATCTTTTCATAATAAGTTTGTTTAACACCATCTAAACCTTCTTCATCAATAGGCTCCCCACTCACATAAATCACCAGCTTCTTTACTATATTTAGCCAATAATTTCCTAACTTCCGATTCATTAATTCTTAATGTAACACATATACTCTTAAATGTAATCCTCTTTGTTTTTGATTTATTTTGTACTAATCGCTGATGTCTATCGAACAATATTAATAATCGTTTTTGTACTGTTTTATTTGAACTACTATAAATCTCATTAACCTTATCCTGCAACCCATCTATTCCAGCTATAAAATACCCACATAATATTAACAAGCTTCTTACCGAACTATTTTTAATACTCAAAATTGCATCTATGATTTCCATATCTGATGTATCGGTTATATTATAATCTTTCACAAAATTATCTAACATATCTTCGATACATTCACCTGATATATATTTGCTATCAATGTAATAGTCTCGTATAAGATTTTTACATATATTCAATATTGTAATTCTAAATTCGATTAATGACTTATTCTTATGTAACCTTATAATAGATTTAATATACACCAAATGTACAACATCTTCATATGTCTCCCAAGTCCCACTAAATTTTCTGTACATAGCTCCCACAATTTCACATACAATTTCATAATGCGTTACAGGAGATATCCAATTTGGGTAATCGGTTCCAATGGACATATCATCATATTTAGCCCTCAATTCATCTAAATTCAATAAAATATCCTCTGACTCGACTATACGTATTGCATCCTCTATACTATAGCCATACTTATTTTTACATCTATTTATCTTATCCAATTTGTACATTTTATGTGGACCTCCTTAGTTTATTTCTAAGGAGATTTTATTGTAAATTTTAATATTTGTAAATAGAAAATTTACATAATGAAATTTATGTGAAATTCAGTATTTTCAATGGTTTCACGGATTTTACATTTAGTTTAAAATCCCGAATCACAGATATAGCAATGATTTACAATTTTTTTAAAAATTTTTAATTTTTTTACACTATATTATATTTGTAAAGATATAATCCGCAATCTCGTCTCGACTCATCTGACCTGTTTTTACTAACATATCCAATCTAGCCAATTTATTTGCATTATCGAAATAATATGAATCCGGTTTAATTAATGCAAACTCTCTTATAGCCTTGACTCTATTCCATGATAACTTATAATTATATGCCATTGAACCACCCTTATATGTACCAAACTTCTTTATTAATCCTGCAATAATAAAATCATTAAACATTGAATTTAAATAATACATTACTTTATCACAATTATATGTAATTATAATATACCACGTACTAAACATATCTACATTTTCTTTTAGTAAATCGTTCATAAATAAGTCACCACGAAACTCATCTACAGGTGTATCTAACTGACCCTTTAATAATATTGTCTCATAAGCTATCTGATTCGACACATTCTTTCCCTCAGAATAATTACTAATTTTATCTGCCTCATTTAAAATACAATTATAATTACATGCACAACTAGCTACAAATAAATCTTTAGCTGAATCATCTAATTTCAATAAATCATCCACAAATTCCTTTGCAATTGATTTCTGTACTACAGGAAAATATGTAATATAGTTTTCAAAATGTTCTACTAAAACACATTTATCTGGCATAGATTCATATAATAATATTACAGTAGAAACCTTTATTGAATTAATTATAGATTTAAGTTTTGATTCACTATAATTAAGTATATCTTCATCACCATAAACTATATATAAACATCGTTTATCAGTCTTAAACTTACTATCAACTCCATTTTCTAAATTCTTACAATCCTCTAAATATGAAACATCATCAAAGTAAGTTTTAATTTTATCTACATAATGTTTACGGATACCATAATCCTCACCATAAAATACATAAAAATTTTTTATATCATCATTTAATATTTCAGCCTTCAAATCTTCTAATCGTTTCATTTACTATCTACCTCTTCATCTGATTTATTGATTTATCTAAAATTGAATAAAATAATTGATATAATAACATTCTTCTATTAAGTGATGGTTCTTTAACTAACATCTCTTGATAGGCAATTACTAATTTTAATATTTCATAATATGAATAATAATGTTCAGTTTTTATTTTATATTCAATTAAATTAATTATAAATATTAAAAATAAATTACAAACATCCAAATCATCATACTTACTTTCAAAACTACCTACAATATACACAAGCTCATCTATATCTATACAAATAATTCTAGATACCACATCTTCTGCAAACTTTAACAATTCTCCAATTTTATCATATTGACTATAAAACTTAAATTTTGTCGGCGTATTTAACCCCGCCCTGTATAACTCTATACATACCTCATCTGTAAATTTATCCCTATCTATATCTAATTGTTGTACAAATTCAATTATATCAGTTTCAGTGTACGGAGTCATCAAAAGTTTTTTTGCTCTACTTTCTAATGTATCTAATTGCTTTCTTCCAGTTAACACTATATACATATTATCTATAGGTTCTTCTGCAATTTTCAATAATGCATTTTTTGCTTGTATAGAAGCTGTATCAAACTCTTCAAAATGATACAAAGTTTTTTCTCTTATATACTCCAATCCAGCTAACTCTCTTACAGCAGATACAGCATTACTTTTATATTCATACTTTATACCAAACTTATCGCATAAATATTTAATTATATAATTTTTTCCAGAATCTTTTTCTCCCTGTATAATCAAAAATCTAGGTAAATCTTCCCATTTATCTATAATATTAATATTATCTTGTTGTCCAATTACTCGCATACCTCAACCAACCAACTTTCAATCTCTACTTTTAAATTTCCAGACGAATACCTGTTATTAATTGTAGAAATACTAAATAATATTTTTTTTATCTGCATTAATCTATTTAAATTATTATTTAACCATACCACCGATTTTTCAGATAATATTGTTATATTTACATCTCTGGTTAATAAATATTTAACACAATTAACTAAATACTCTGTAAACATTTTTATAAACACGGATATATCTACGCCACTATTATATACTTTTGTAAATAATTGCAAAGCTTTTACACTATCTTTAATACAAATCAACTCTAACATATTTAACATATTAACTTCATCCAAACCACCTGAGGTTACTTTTAATATATTATCTAGAGTTAACTCTGTACTATAATCTAAGCACTCTTCTAATAAAGTAATTGCCGCTCTCATTCCACCATCAGCTAATCTTGCTATATAATCTATACCATTATACTCAAAAGTATGTATATCCTCTTGTTGTAAAATGTACAACAATCTATTTCGAATACCATCCACACTTATTCTAGTAAAATTAAATCTCTGTACTCTCGATAATATAGTTGGTAACAACTTCTGAGGGTCAGTTGTAGCTAACATAAATATAACATATGAAGGTGGTTCCTCCAACACTTTCAAAAATGCACTCCATCCTTGTAATGTAATCATTTGACACTCATCCAATATGTAAACTTTATATCTACCGTTGTAAAGGACGTATCTTACAATCTTCAATTATATCTCTAACATCATCAACAGAATTGTGAGTAGCACAGTCTAACTCTATAGGATTACCTATACCCTGATTTATCTCCTTTGCCAATAATCTACACATTGAAGTTTTTCCTACACCAGCAGAACCACAAAACAAATAAACCCTTTTTAAGTCATCATTTTTAATTTGGTTATTTAATATAACTTTAACAACATCTTGCTCTACAACCTCTGACCAATTTTGTGGTCTATATTTATTCGCTAAACTTAGTTTCTTAGCCATCACATATTCCTCGCTTTCTACTATTCTGCTGATAATAGTTCTATAACATATTTAAATGTATTCTCATCTAATATGTAATACCTATCTGTATTTTCTCCAAAATCAAAACATAAAGTTCTATAATCCTTATTATTCGCATACTGTTCCTCTTTCAACTTATCTAACCATTCTTTTTTTATAGAAAATGATTTTTTTGGCTCCATACATGTTTTAGCCTCAATAAGCCATTTCTCTCCAATATACAAATCTCCTTTTATAAATTTAGTAGCTCCGAGAATTCGGTGTTCTTCTTGCACCCAACTCCTTTGCTATCTTTTTTTCTTGTGCACTACTAACACTTCTTGTGCTTCTCATCATACAACCCCCTCACAACGCTTATACGGACCCTACAGACGAGTTTATGATTTAGATGATATATTTGTTGTCTTACACCATAAAACATTTAAATTTGGTAATATTTCCTTAATATAATCCATAAAATGTTGTTCATCTAATTCACATGTATAATCCTCATCAGTTATTTGAATACTAACTATATCCATTTTACCCACATAGGCTGAACCGAATTTTTTAATTTCATCTAAATTAGATATATGCTGTGTTAATACAAACTGTAACCTTGCATCTAAATCCAGTATATCTTCATCTTTTTCTAAATTCCATTTAATAGCTTCTCTATTAAATATTTCCCCATTTTTAGCTCTATATAAATCATATTTTATTATCATTTTAATCCACCTTATTCATCTTTATTCTCAGCTATCTGCTTATTAGCCTGTGCCAAAGTATCTTCATCTACTAAATCCGTTATATCTTTACCATTTATTGTATCATCTATAAGTTTTAACCACATTGGATTTTTTTCCAACGCATCTCTCAATGCCACTTTACCTTGTAATTTCTTTTTAGTATATAACTCACCTGTAGTAGGATTAACTACATCATAAAATGCACCTGCCTGTAAAATTACACCTAATTGTAATCCAACCTCTATATAATCGTTTAAAATATCTGGACCACTTACATATTTTATAGTATAATACCCCACTCTTCTTGTACTTGGAAATACCTTAGATTTCAATACTACAACATTTATTAAATTACCAGCTGGATTCTCTGCATTACTTGTTAATTCTTTATTATTATCATCTATAAATTTACCTTTTCTAAACTCTAATCTAGTTGAACAAGAATGTTTAAATCCTCTACCTCCAGGAGTTACAGTTCCTCCAAACATACTACCAATATTATCTCTTACCTGATTAGCACATATAACCATTGAATTATTCTCGACTAAGTATTTCTTAACCTGATTACAGAAATTTTGTAACGGTAATGCTATACCTCCATATATCTTATCTCCAACACTTCCATCACTTAATTGGTCTGCGGGCATTGCAGCAATACTATCTAATATACCTAATCCAACATCTGTAGATTTCATAACTTCTAATAAGGCATTTAATACATCACTAGCTTTCCAACCAGCCATTTTTAGACGTATAACCTTACTAGTATCTACACCAAATTTACTTGCCCACACATAATTAAATGTACCCTCAACATCACAAAATACTATTTGTCTCTCGGTACTACCATTTGCTTCTGCTTCTTGTTTAAATTTTATTTGAGCATTCTTCATGATATCATATATTGTCGTTGTCTTCCCAGAACCTTCTGGTCCACTAAACTCATGTATATGTCCCAAAGGTAATCCACCAAATGTCATATAATTTAATCTTGGACTAGAAAACGGTATTCTATCATAATCATCCTTTTCTACACCAGTTTCTATAACAGCATCTCCATATTGTTTAGCAATATGTTTCAAAGCTTCATTTAGTCCTCCCATAAATAATCTCCTTTCTACAATCTTTGTCTATATCTATACATTTCATATCTTAATTGACGAGCACCTTGTATCTTCTTTACAGCATTTAATACTTCTACTGCCATTGTTAGTTTTTGTTTTATAATTTTATAAGCTCTTTCAAATATCAATGAATCCAATTTTTGTACTTGTACTTGTAATTCTGCTATAGATTTTTTATCTTGTATTGTACCCTCAGCCATTCTATATGCCTCATTATATGCTTCTTGATGTATTTGTTCAGCTAAATCATATTGCAATCCTACATATTCTTGGTCATCCGTAACATCAAACAGCAATATAGGCAACTGTACCATAATATCTTCTATTTCGGCATCTGTTAATTGGTCAGTATCGTCCCTCAATAAATCTTTTATTTTATGTACTACTATTTGTATCTCATTTGTATGTAAATCTACTATATGTTTTACAGCTATCTCTAATGGGTCACTTTTAGTAGCTATTCGATTAATTGTATCTATTTCATAATTTTCCATTTTCTCTACCTTTCTTATCTAACCAACATTTATATAACTCAACCCAATCTTGGAATTCCATTGTAGCCAACCATTTTTTTCGATTTCTACGATGAAAGACTACAGGAAATCTTTTTTCTTTTTTTGTAGATAAATCACGTTTAGCTTGGTCCATAGCACCATCTATATTTAACCTCTCAACTCGTTTCACCTCTATATGAATTCCAGGTAAACCCTCACAATCCGCTAAAGATTGTTCCAATTTCCCGTTAGTTTGAGCAGTACGATGTACACCTAATAAACCATATTTCTCACACTCATGTGCGAACTCTAACTCTCCGTTTTTACCCTTTTGCTTAGAATTTATATTTCCCATAGTCTATACCTCCTAAATATTAACTTATTTGTCATCTGTAACAGCTACAACACATTTCATATCGTCAAAACTTAAACATACACAAAATGTATATTCTGGATTAATTGATAAAGTAAATGTCTGTGATTTAACTGTAGATAATATTTTTAATAATTTCTTAATTGGCAAATTATATGTTGACTTATACATTTTATTTGACCTTACTAATAATGTTTCATCAGCATTACTCTCTTTAGTTCTAATTTTTAAAACATTATTATCTAAATCGAATATAACTGGCACTGCATTATCATTTTTTATATTATATAAAAATATATTTAATCTTTTCAATACTGATAGACATTTTTTTGTATCAATCTCTACTTCGATATTAAAATCTGCATCCCAAAATTTATGCCCCTGTTCGTAAGGAACACCAGACTCTCTACTTACATATATACATAAAGTTTTAAGCCCATCTGATATTACTAACCAATCAGCACTCTCATCCGGTCTGCTTAATATACCTACTCTACATTTAGTATCATCAAAGGTCATTTCAGATAATGACTTACAAATTGTATCTTTTATAAAGAAATTATCATTAACTAACGCATCAATATTTTTATGCATAGATAATATATGGTCATCTGTACACATAACTATATCTCTAAATAACACTCCCTTTAATTCATCTTTACCTATAAATTCCTTTATAGGCTTGATTTGATTCAATAACTCTACAAATTCTATATAACTCATATTATGCATTTCACTATAAGGTAAATCTGCTCGTAGTTCAATTACAATATCCTCATAAGTACTTGCATCCATTCTTTTTGGTATTTGATATACTCCTTCTAGATTTTCCCCTACATACATTGTAACAACACCATTATTATCATCAAATTCTAATTTAACATTATAACTTCCATCTAAAGTATTTAATAAATCACGTAATTTCTTAATATCTATAGACATATGCACATCTTGATTATATGAATAACTAGAATAATTATATTCAAAATCCATAAATTTATTACTAGCTCTCGCAATTAATCCACTTTTATTAAAATCTAATGTTATTACTTGTGCAATTTCTTCACTATAATCTCCAACCTTAGATGCTGAATTTACAATATCTTTAAACACATCCAAAGGTACTACTAATTCATCTACATGGATTGCTCCAGATTCTAATGTAACTTCTCCCCCATCAGATACTTCCATTCTAACCTGCATATTATCGTCTAGCATATTACCTAAATTAATAGATTGCTCATTATTTAAGTTCATTTCCATTTTATTTTCCACCCCTCTAATATTCTTCGTATATATACTTCTCCCCATTCGTAGTTATGATTGTAACTTTATATGCTACAACTACTTGGTCACATATCCATTTAGCCAATTTTTCATAAGTAACTCTTCCATCCAATATATTATTTAACATATCTGTTATAAATATTTGTTCTAACTTCTCTGCAATATTACTATAATCTACTATACTACCATCAGAATATAAAGACTTAGCTTTACAACTAATTACAGTTTTTATATTATCATAAGTAATTTTAGCTTCTTGTCCTTCAATCTCATTTACATATTTGACTATAAAATCAAAACTCTTTTCAACATAATACATTGATTCCACCTTAACCTCATTATCACATATTTTTTCATCATTACAATCCAATTTTTCTTTAGGCTTATACGGAATATCTCGACCATATAATTGCATATACATAGGTCTTAATATTCGTATAGCTTCCTTACATTGTGCTCGATTAAACTTAGATACATGTGTATCCTCTTTAGATATATTCATCTTAATAGATAATATATTATACATTGTATTTCGAGCTTGTTTTTTATTTTTACTCAACAACCATATTCCATCTAAATATAAATGTACTGTATTCCTATAATGCTGTATATTCTTATAACTCATTTAATCTCCAAGTTTTTAATATATAATTTATTGTTCAACTGATGTATTTTAATCATATTCTATTCTGAATAATCTTTTTCATCTTTGTATATACCGAGTATTTACATAATCATCATACTGCTTTTGAGTAATCTCCGTATCATCTGGTGATACATCAGGACCGTACCAATAAAAAAAGTATTCCACGTCGCATTTCATTGGGACTGTAACCTTTTCTGCCCCTGCTTGTATCATCAAACTACTCATTAATTCCCCACATCGTTTTCTATTCTCAAATGGGCATTCACCTATAATTTCGTCGTGAACAGGGAAAAGCATTTTAAATCCTAACTGCTTTAATTCCTCATTTTGCCCTATCATTAGCATAGCTCTCTTCGACATATCAGCTGCTGAACCTTGTATTACACTATTTAAACACTGTCTTTTACTCTCAGCTATATAGGATTCATTATCTATAATATCGATTCCATCCCATTTCGCTTGTTCAATAATTTTCTTTTTATAATATCCTTTAGCTTTAGATAATTTATAATTATATTCATCCTTTATATCTTGTGAAACTTCTTTCTGTACCACACTTTTTGCTGTAAATAATGGATTAAAATCTATTTTTCTTCTATCGTTATACCTAAATTCATATGGCTCTCGTTGTATATATTTTAAATAACGTCTTCTACCATATGCTGTTGTGGTATATCCAGTTTTCTTTGCCTCTTCTTGTACATACTCTGTATATTGTTTAATTGTCGGATAAGCTTCATAAAAGTCATCTACAATTTTCTGTGCCTCCTCGGGTGTACTATGTATTTGTTCTGCTATTGAAGGCACACCTCTACCATACATAATTCCGTAATAATACTGATTTTGTGAATGTTCTTCTTTTCTTACCCTCTGGATTTGTTTTATCTGTTTTTTTACCATTTTCATCTAAATAAAATTCCATACAATTTTCATATGTTTCGTGAAATATATCTGATGCCATTGAAGCATATAAATCTCTACCAGATAAATATGCATCTATCATCTTTTGGTCATTAGCCAAACTCGCTAATGTTCTAGGTTCTTGTTGACTGAAATCGCTTGACATCAATATATTTCCTTTACTTGCACCAAAAATTCTTCTTATCTCTTTAGCTTCTCCTCTCGAAGGAATTTGCTGAAGATTTGGGTTCGAGCTCGAGAATCTTCCAGTTCCAGCTCCATTTTGGTTTAAACTTGTATGTATTTTACCATCTGTTTTCTCTATTTGCTTAGGCAATGCCACAAGAAAAGCATCAATTAATTTTTCCATCTTTCTATACTCAATAAGAGCATTAGTTAGAGGTGAGTTAATTTCCTGTAATTCACCATTACCAGTACCTTTACCAGCCTTAGTTTTATATCCTATAATATCATAAAATAATATACCTAATTGCACTGGACTAGATACTTTCACTGGAAAATCTATTTTTGCATTATAATGCTTTCTTCTGTACTCTTTAACATCTTCATCATACTTACTTAATTCAGCATCTACTTTTACTTTAGCTTCTTCCAATTTTGCTCTATACTTTAATTCTAGTTGTTTTAACATCTGCATATTTATATTAACACCATCCCAATTCATATCAGATAAAATTGGTATTAATGGCATTTCTATTTCCTCTAACACATACTTCATACCTTCATAACCTTTTTGATTTAATAAGTTCTTTTGATACTCATATAACTCAAAAGTCATTAAAGCATCCTTACCGAGCATATACTGTGGCTGTAGATAATGGTATGTAATCAAATGTTATTCCCTTAAAAAGTGAATCGAATCTATTCACACCCTCATCTTCAACTGCTATATATTTATTATATAACGCTTTCAATCCATGTTCTTCTTCACTATTTATAATAAATCCTGCAATTAAAGTATCCCAATATGGTGCAGGCATTGGTACACCTAAGAATTTTCTCAGCACTCCGCAAATCGAATCGAGCATTATGATAAACCCACTTAAATCTAGGATTAAATCCCTCTTTAAGAAACAATGCTCGTAATTCGTCTACTGGAATTTGATTTGTTAATCTCGTTCTTCTAGTTGATGATATATGATTTATAGGTACATATAAAGACTCTTTACCATTACACAATGATAATCCTACTATTTTATCACTGAAATAATTTAAACCGTGTTGTTTCAGTATCTATCGCAATTATATCATTTGTAGATTCAAAAAATTGTTTTAAGTCATTTATATCTGTTATACATCTACTTGCATCTTTATACTTTCTTAATTTCTCATCAACTAATTTATTTGCAATACTAACTAAAGACTCTATTGATTCACCTTTTTTTAATTTTAATTTATTCTCATTATCTGATGAATATGCAGTTTTTACCTCTACATCAGCTGTTTTAAATAATGTTGCCAATTATATATTAAAATACCTGCGTAGTTCTTCTTGGAGCAAATGCCGGTCCTTGTTGTTGTGGATTTCCAAATACATTATTAGATGCAGATGGATTTATTTGTTGTTGCACTCCAACATCTCCCACATACCCGTTGTTATACATTTGAGATTGTTGTTGTGATTGTTGCATATTAAAATTATTATTTATATATGATTGTTGTGGTTGTTGCATATATGATGTAGGTTGTTGTTGAGTCATATTTTGCATAGCATTAGGATTATATGCACCTACAGGTAAAGTATAATCTGAAGCTCTAAATACACCGCTTTGAATTACATCTGGAATATCTCCAAAATCTTGTAATGTTTTATTATCAGGAGTACCTAATGGAGATAATACATAATTAGTATTTTGCATATTTGTACCTGTTCTTGATACATTATATACTTGACTAACAATTGGTACATTTGTTGGTAACATATTCAATATAGGTAATGCATTACCTTCAAACCATTTTCTTGTTCTTACCCAAAATTCAATTTGTTTAGTATTCTCATTATATAATACTATAGGAATTCTTACTCTTAATGGGAAATTTTCTTTACACCACTTACACGCATCCATTGTATCCATTTCAGATTCAATTCCACAATTAATATATATTGGTCTCTTTGTCTGTAACATAGCCTCATGTACTTGATAATATGGCACATCTGCCACACCATTATATAAAAATCTAACTTGTGCAGTTTCTCCTGAATTTAACTTAAAATAATTAACTCCACCCCCTCTATTCATATTTGCAATTTGCTCCATTGTCATTCTCATAATTAAAATTCCTCCTCTTTCATATTTATATTTTGACACATTTGTCTAATTTTTAATAACACATTTATATTTTATATTTTTACAAATTTTCTAATTTAATTTTTTAAATCTTGTATTTAACCATTCCTTATATTTAAGAACTTCCATACCATTAAATACCTCTGGCAATAGACTATTTATATCCTCATTATCTGGTACACATGCCACATATACCTTTTTCTGATTTTCAACCAAAAAATTAGCTATCTTTTTTATACCGTTTCTACCAGCATTATCTCCATCTAATGCTAAGACATACCCAGCACACTCTATCTTTAGAAGTTCATGTAATTGTTTACTTGTACCTGTACCTAATAATGCTACACCAGTTTTACCATATTGATATAAAGACCATAAATTAAACGGTCCTTCAACTACCCATAACCATCTAATGAATCTAGGCAATTCATATCTACCATATAAAGGTTTAATGAATCCATCAGGATAGATATACTGTTTTCCTGTGACACTTCTTCTACCTACACCTAAACACCTCCCATACACATCTCTAATTGGAAATGTTATATGCTGATTATATTCATCAAAACCTAAATCATATTTCTGTATTGTATAATTTTCTATACCTCTACCTCTATAATATGGATGATATTTACCTCTATAAAAACGCAACTCCTCATCAGACACATAGTCTGGTTTATATATTTCAAACATTACTCTAGGTTTTTCTTGAAATTCTGATTTTGCTACCATCTCTAATAAACCAAATCTAGCATCTACCTCATCTTCATCATATTTATCTCCCAAAATATCCTTAACTGCCCACAACAAATTTGTAGTTTTATTACAACTAAAACAATGTAATAATCCCATAGGACCATTCTCATCAGTTTCTCGCTTTATACCACAACTAGGTTTAGTCTCTTGTCCACCCTTGTGATAAGGACAACTAACCATAATATTTGTAGGTGTAGTTTTAATTCTTCCAAAATACTGTTTTCCAGTTTTTATATGTATATATTGTCTTAAATTTACAATTAATTCCTCTTCTAACATTGCTATCGACCCTCTTAAAATGTTCTTGTACTTCTAAACATACTATTTGTATTTATTTTTCTTTGAGTTTCAATCTGTGTGCTAACATCCATTATTGGTTTGTATTTATTTATACCATAATCTACATCGTATTTTTGTTCTAATCTATTATCTCCATACCTATTTTTTAGTATAGTTAGTGTTAATATTCCTGTAGATTCCTTTCGCATTGATATAACTCTTGTAGCATTTTGAGCAACAGCATCAGATTCAGCTATATTCTCAAGTGCAGGAGCACCTTTTTCCTCAGTACCCTTTCTATTACTCTGTACTAATAATATTACAGGTATCTCATATCTAGTTGACAATGTAAACAAATCCATAGATATATTACCATATTGCTGTCGTAATGGAGTTCCGAGGTTTACAAGTATTATCTTCCATCAATGATAATTGGTCCACTACTAACATTGTCAATCTTTCTCTAACAATAAATTCTTCAATATCATCTATATTAGCTTTTCGCCTTAAATCACTTTGTGTTAATAATCTTATATCTATATTAGAATCCTTTATAAATTGCAATGCCTCTTCTCGTGTAGATGTATATGTTTTCTTAGCACAGCATAATATTCTTTCTTGCAGTTGTTGTTTACTCATTTCACCAGAATATATTCCAACCTTCTCACCATTCATTGCAGCCGACATTGCAAATTTCAAACCAAACCAAGACTTCCCTTGTCCAGTCCTTCCTACAAATACAATCAAATCCTCTCCACGCTTCCATCCTCGCAACTTCATATCTAATTCCTTAAATCCAGAACTAATAGTATCAGTTTCATCTATTGTAACTATGTCATCTATATCATCCAACAAACTTACAGATTTTATTTTTGTACTTATATGTTTTAAACTGTTTGTACATTCCACTAACCTATCTATGAATTTATATGGGTCAGTATCCATTTCATCAATATTTTCATTTAACATAGCTATTTTATTATTCAATAGTTGACTTGCATAAGCTTTTCTTACCAAGTCGCATAACTCTTCTAAATTCTCAACTGCTAAATATTCTTGTAAATTATAATCATCTATATGAAATGCATATGCCATTGTATATAAATCTGGGTATTGACCTCTATCTAAATTATCTTTTATATATGAATATATAGGCTGATTAGCATAAGAAAAATACTCTTTTAACATACCATTGGATAATAAAGTACCCCAAGCTTTATCCCTAACTACTCCAAATAATAGTGACTTCTCTATTACATCCATATTCATCATTTTTATAATTGCACCCCATTCCTCATATGTATAAATTTTTCATTATTTGTTCGAACTATACTAGTATTTAAATTCATAACATTTAACATTTCAATCCCCAATTGATTTTGTATATAATCTAAATTTTCGTTTAACATAAACATATTACTTAAACATCTTCGATATCTTATAGATAAAATATCATACAATTTAGATTTAGCATACTCGCTATTAACCATAGAAAATTTATCCCAAATTACATATTGAGCTTTCTCTATTTCGCCTTGTAACACATCAATACTATGTACTAACTCAATATCATCACCATCCATTAACTTCTTATAATCTTCAATCAATAGATTAGTATCTATATACAATATAGATGGTATAGGTAAATCATTAATTATACAATATTGTATATACTTCTCTATCAACATCGATGCTATGAACCCAGTTTCTTTATATGATTCCGCTAAAACTAACAAACTCTTATCATTCTCTAAAATGTTTTCAGTATTGTCATATAATAATTGTAAATTTGCAGATAAATTATTTACATCTAAATATTCAACCTGATATATTTGTGGTAACTGACTATAACTCACAAAGTCACTAATTCTATTATATAATGAATTCATAAAGGACTCTGATGATGATGTCATAATTGTCTTTAAATTATTTATAATTCTATCTATCATATTAATTCAAACTCCTTTAAATATTCTCTTACAGCTTCAATATCTATATGTGTTTTATCATTTCTAGGTTTTATATATGTAGCATAAGTTGTTCCAGGAACCAAACTTTGTTCTTTGCAGTATATAGTTTTTACAGCACGCAGTTCCATCGCACGCTTTATCTGATATATTATATTTAACTCATTCAAATTAACATCTCTAAATGAAATATCATTAATGTATTTATTACAACAATTCTCTAATAACTCATTTACTAGTTTATCAAATCCATTTTTCTGTAACCCTACTACACCAAAATGTTTTAATCTATATCTTAGATATATATTCAAAGCTTCTTTGACATTAGGTGTTAATATTGGATTATTCCCTATACTCGAAAATATATTTTTAATATTAACATCTACATTTCTTTTTTTAACTACAACATTTGCCATAGAAAATGCCATTAAATATCACCACCTATTTACTCTCTTCTAAAGACTTAACTTGCATAATATCCAAATTTACTTTATCAAATAAACGATAACCCAAGTTCATTAACAAATCTCCAGTTATCTTGTCTCCACCTTTAAGCAAATATTCTTTAGATAATATTTCTAACACCTCTAGCATAGTTAATTTATTATATTTAAATGTCTGTTTAAATGATGTTAATTTATAAATATCCCAAGCACTCTCTCCAGTTGTGAACTTGAATGTATTAAAATAATCTAATAACTTTTGATTGTTATCATCATCATATATTTTCTTTATTGGCATTAAATCGCCAACATCATCAATCTCCAATTTATATCCAACAGTTTTTAATATACTAACTAATTCCCTTACACTTATTTGCTCAGGATTACTTTTAACTGATTTATAATTCTCGTATAAATCACTTGAACATTCATCTGCCATTTCCATACTTTTAACTAAATCAAATGAATATACTAAGTCGCCATACCTATCTCTTGATATAATATTGCCTAATCTTAAAAATATAGTTTGAGTTTGTGGTATATATATTCCACAATATGCTACATAATTTGATTTTTTAAAATTTAACTCCAATAGTACAATCGGAATATAGTCATGCTCTTCTACATCTGTAATTGATTTATCATAAAATATAAATTTCCATATATCACTATCATCAATCGTAAATATTTTGTTTGCAACTTTAGATGTAGTTATATCTAAAACAAATTTATCATGTCTACTTACCAATTCATTATATAAATCAGTTGTATGTGCATCAAATATATCAATTATCTCGCTTGCAGTACTCTCTCGTTTAAAATAAATTACATTTTCACCATCTAATTCAAAATTTAATGCTACAGAATCTAATTTAGTGGAAATCAACTCATTCCATAAATCTGTTGCTTTTTTAAATAATTCTTTACTAGCACTTACTTTATAATCTATTTTTGAATGTAACTCATCTTCAGCTCCCTTTAATAATTTATAAATTTTATCCTCGTCACCCTCATTTATCAACATTTTATCAGGTGCAACCCATTTTATTAGGTTTGGACTACTCATACAGCTAGTTAATACTGCCATATTTAACATCTCCTTTCAAATAAAAATAAGTAGTTAGATTTTTAATCCCACTACTTATTAATAACACATATTTAATTCATATTTTTACATTTCAATTTATTATTTTAATAAATTTTTTAATGCATCCATTTCTTCGTACAATGCTTTAATAACCTTAGCATCATATAACGAATTATGTTTTTCCCCTATAACATATCTATTAAAAGATTCCATCATATCTTCTCTACTTACATCAAATGCCTCTTTAATTGATATATCATATAATTGAGCAATATCCTGATTAATATCATAATATGTTGGACACACATTTTCAGGTAAATCAAATGCTGTACCAAATATATCAATGAATAATACCATATCATAATGCCCAACATCACTAACTAGCTTTACATTTTCATATTTAGATAACCATTTAACTAAAGCATCTTTTATATCTGACTTACTTCCGTATACATAATTCTTCTCATCGCCTATAATATCAACAACATCCTTATTTCCATATAGCACCGTATTTGTTAATACATTCTCCTTAACAAAATCATTCACATTATCAATATTATTCAATCTAAATTCAGCATAAAATTCATTATTATCTTCGTCAACTAGTCCTATACTTATTAATTCCCCATGTTTAGATAATTCTGTAAATTCTGTATCAAAATATATATTCATTATACACCCTCACTTACATATTAATAATATATTCTTTCAACTGTTTCATATCCTCTTCATCTAACACTACTTCTGTTAATCTATATTCTTTTCCTCTCAATATATTAAAGGCAGTCTTAATTCTATGTCCTATTGTTCTAAATAACCCGTCTTGTTTAGCATAAAATTGTGCGGTATTTAATATCATGTAATATACAACCTTATCTTCTGATAACTTATCTTTCGCAATTTTAATTTCCTCTCCACATCCACAAGTGCATTCCACTTTTAATACCTTTTCATCCTCTAATTTCTCTCCGTAATATACCATAACTTTACCTCCTAATTTCTACTACTTTGTATAGCATTTGACAAACTATTAGCACTAATTTGTTCCAATTCATTTATTCTATCTTCAGTATCACTAAAACCTAATACATTACATAAAACTTCATACACAAACTTATTTGGGTGATAATGCGGATTCTTCCATATCTGCATTTCATCTTGACCTACATATCTAGATATTGCACATGCAACAGCTGCACTTCTAGATTCACCAGCATCACAACAGCAATATAATTTAGCATTACTTGGTAATTTATCAACAAATATCTTTATAGTCTGGGCTAAATCCTCATCAAACGAATTACCATTAAATGTTTGTATATCGTCATATATCAAAACCACCATATTACCAGTGTTACCTAATTCATCCAAAAAGTCATATGATGCTGGATAAGATGTATTAATTATATAATAACTATTATCTAAATCTAATTCACCATTTTTATATTTATATCTTAACATTTTTATTGAACAAATCTCAATTTCCATAATCCTAACCACCCTTTTACACATATCTACCTTAATATTTTACCTGACTAATATGAAATTAGATTTATATTACTAAGTCATTTAACTATATCTATAACTTATTCAAAAATAAAGCTATTACTGATATCTTTTATTACTATGTCAAATTATATAGTTCTAAAACAGCAGAAGTAAAAGGACTACTTACTAAATTCTTTTATTACTATGTCAAATTATATAGTTCTAAAACCCCAAATTGACATTTTTATTCCGAAAACGCTCTGCGTTCTACTGCGGTCTCCCGCTAGGTCCATAAAATCAACCTATTTTTATTTCTTATTTTAAAATAAACTTTCATTTATAAATTTAGGTGAGTATAAACTTATATATACCCACCTAATGCATTTAGTTATTCTAATAGAATCTACGTATATTTTGAAAGGAGTAAACACATATTATGAATAACACTTTATATTATTATAAGCATTCATTGTAACTTTATTTATTTTGAAAGAGAGCATTTTATACTATAACACAACCAAACGTGAATACTTATAATAATGTTTGTCTTCTATATTTACAAGAAAAAGACTAGTTCTTGAATTTTTGCTTTGTTAATTTCAAAGTGGTTTTTAAAGCTATCCTGCTTGTAAGCATTAATATTTTCTATATATTTAAACTATAATTCATCTATTATTTTATCTAATAATTCAGCTACCTCATATTCCTCTAAATTAGCATCTTCTTTTCCAAAATATCTTAATACCTTATTTACTTGGTCTGCTGTTAATTGATAACTCATTAAATAATCTTGTTCCATTTATTCATACCTCCAATTTAATTTGTATTTGCCTGCCACTCCTTTTATTACTGTGTCATTTTAGATAGTTCTAAAACAAAAGGATATATATCAACTTGGATGCTTCTCTTTTATTACTATGTCATTTCATATAGTTCTAAAACCTCAAATTGACACTTTTATTCCGAGAACGCTTTGCGTTCTACTGCGACTTCTCGCTAGGACCATAAAATCGCCCTATTTATTTTTATTTAAAATGGAAGCCCGTCCCCAAATGGTGAATATACCTTTACTAAATTCCCATCAGAATCTTTCACAGTAATTACATTCTTCTCATCCACCTCACTATCATCGGGTGCGATATTGTATTCCATATTACCTACTTTCAATATCTTAGGTTCAGCATTAGATAATGTTTTCATACATTCAAATATACTCTTCCCATGTAATTTATCTTTAAATCTTTCAGGTTGTTCATACCCTTCAAATATCCAAGTAGCAGATTCATCTGCCCAATGCAGAACCAATGATTGTGGGCATTTTGCATATAAATCACTAACTCGTCTAAAATCATCTTTAGACTCACTAAATCCAAGTGCATTTATAATCATTGCTCTCTCAAGTTTAGTTAATCTAACACCATACTCATTAATAAGCATTACACTTTTAGCCGTACGACCTAAAGGTTCTTGCTCATTCCACGTATAATAAGCTACAGATGTCCATTTACCATTTTCATCTTTAACATTTCTATATGATGTTGCATAACTATTTACTTTATATATATCATGTAACAATGATACTATAATTACACTATCTTCTGGTATTTCAAAAAAATCTATAAAATGTTTAAAGTCTTCCATACAATAATATACTTGTAAAGAATGTGCCAAAAGCCCACCTTTAAAACAATTATGATATTGTGTTGATGCCGGAGCTATTTTAAAATCCGACTCATCCAACCATGATATTAATGTTTCTATACCATCCCTGTTAGTGCTTCTTAATAAACTTGTGTACTCATTCCACATTTGTTGTATTCCATTATCATCCATTTCTTACCTCCGTATTATATCTCACATTTTAAAATTTGTAAATATATATTTATTAAAATTTTAAGGTAAATATTATATCATATTTACCAACCAAAATTCATTATCAAAATATCTATAATAATCCTTACCTCGCATATTTATAATATATCCATTTTGCATATATCTGTCATATGTTTTTTTCGTCATACAATATATTTTATTTGTACTAAACTCCTTAGCTAATTGTTCACATTGACTAATTAAACCAGATAAATTTATATTCATAGAATATTTATTATTATATACAATATCTATATCATATTTAATTCCATTTTTACTATATAACTTACCATTTATCTCTTTAATTAATCCCTCTTTAATAAAATCTTGTAGCTCTACCTCAGTACAAACTTTATTATCACTATCTATAATTTCTTTGAATCTATCTCTAACTACTTTATTATACATAATAATCACCACTTATATAATTATACATATTTGTAAATATGTCAATACTATATTTACAAATATTTTACTGTATATTACCATCCTTATTAGCAGTTTCACTAGATATAACTTCTGCATCAGTTTCAAATACGGTATTAGGATTAATAATCTGGTCAAACTTACCATCCGTGAAATACTCATAATTATCCAACACTATTTCCGCAGCTTTTCTAATCTTCTCTCTTTTATTTATATCTACCCTATCATCAGTTATATTAATTACATTACTATTATCTATAATAAAGAAATTTTGTATCTTCTCATTGGTTATTAAACTCATTGTCAAATCGTTTGATGCTTTTATTGCTTCAGATAAAAAATTAAATGTATAAATTAAACTTGCAGTATCTGACGTACCTAAACTATTATTTATTCTAGTAACTAATTCATCTCCAATTTTGTTCATAGAATCTAACATTTTTAATACCAACTTCAATCTAGATTCTGCTTGTAACACCATACCTACCTTTAATTTATTTGTAGATGCTTTTAATTTTCGAACATCTGCTTCTGTAATATCTATATCATCCTCTATTAAGTCTTGTAATGTTAATTTCTTATTTACAGGCATAGCTACCGTAACAGACTCATCATTTTCAGGCTCAGTCGTATCAGTCACATCATTGTTTTCAACTATAACATCTATTACATCTTCTTCTAACTGAATCCACTCAAATAATTGACTTAGTCCATGTTCCACAGTCTCTTCAATATCCAATTCTATAGAATCACATTTTTCGGCACAATTTACCATCTGAGCATATACTGTTTCATCATATATATCTACAGTTAAATCTTCTTTACTTGGCATTAATATTGTATATGTCAATTTAAGTGCATCAAAACATAATTGTAATTTTACATCGTATTCTACTAATACAACATCAAATTCATTTAATTTTTCCTTAATCTCAGTAATATACTTAATCACAACATTTTCATCTAAATTAGTATCATCCATATCTAATTTATATATCTTATCTTTATATTTATTAACTATATTATCTACATCCAATGTTTTGTAATATAAAATTAACATCTAATCTACCTCTAATCTAATTATTTTCCAAATAATGATACCAAACCTTTAGTCATCGCATTTGTTATCTTTGAGATTGAATTCAACAGTGTAGCAATTAACTTAACCGGCATATGATTAAAATCACAATGACATATTACATAATCTAAAATCTTATTCACTCTATCATTATATTCATCTTCTAGGTCACATAACTTATGATTTACACAATTTGTAAAAAATGTATCTCTGTTATTAATCTTATTTATAGTTAAATCAGTAATAATATAATCAATAGTCGATGAACTTGTTCTAAATAATTTCCTAAAACGCTTGTTATTCATCTACTTATCACCACCTTATTACTTTCTTCCAACTTTTCGTAATTTTCTAATAACATTTACACCCTCTTTATCTATATGTCCTCTAAATAACTCAAACTCCTCTTTACACTCAGTTTTTGTCACACCTAATTCATATATCTTTAATTTTTTATAATACTCATCAAAATCTCTATTGTCTATATAAACTTTTTGAAACAAATCTAGAAGTCTTAATGCTTTTTTTACTTCCAATACAGTAGGTACTTGTATAGTCTGCCCCTCATAAAATTTTATGAACTGCTTGAACCCCGAATAGTTATCAAATAAGTAAATTAATTCAGTTATATTAGTATATTTACCGTCTGAATGCATATGTGCTAGTAACATCATCGACATTAAAAATGTCTCCTTTTCATCGAGAACTTTACCAATTCTTCGCCCTACACTTAATTTTTTACCCATTTAATAACCCCCTTATTCATTGTTTATTTGATATTTCTTATTTAACAATGTATTATATTTCACAACATCTGACATACATAAAACCTCAAAATACCTACCAGAACCAACTTCCTCTATTTCAGCTTCAGTTAATGGAATTGTATTTAATACATGATTTTTAAATAAATCTACCCCATATTTATTATGCCCTAATACATACTTTCTCCATTCATATTTAGAGTATTCCATAATATATTTAACATAATTATAATAATTATCCTCTATAGATATCTTCAACCCATAATTTAAACATACATTATTTAAAATATATGGGTCTGGATATTTATCAATTTTATCTAAAAATAACTTGGTTTCCTCTAAAATGATAGTATCTATATCATATAATTGTAGTAATTCATTTATAACACTTATAACATTTTTTCGAACTATGTGTAATTTAGGTAATTTAGAAATACTTCTTAATTCAAGTATATCTCCTTTAATATTTCTTAAAACTAACTTAATATCAAATATATCACTAGTACATATAGTTAATATCACACTAGGTTCTATTGTAGTTTTAGACATTTATATATCCACCTCCAGTAAAACTAATGCAGAATATGTTACATCTTTGTTAACCCCCACACTACTACTATATTTAATATCAATTACATGTTCTTTAGCAGTTAAACTCTGTAAGTATTCATTTAAACTAGCTTCTAAGAAATATGCATTTCCTGTAAATAATTTAACTCTACTTAAATTCAACCTTATCTCCTCCTAAAACAGTATCATATAATAAATCACCCAATTTTCTTAATACAGTATAAGGATTTTCTCCTTCTTTATAATTCCTGTAATAATACTCCACCATAGATAACTTATTACGATAATATAAAAACATATCATCATGTTCATACTGTAAACTTTTATAAAATCGAATTTTCCACACTAAATATCCAACTACTACTACCAAAATTACTATTACAACACATAATATAAATACTACCATATCAGCACCTCTTTATACCTTATGTTCAAACAGACTTTTATGTTTAATTTTAGTTTGCTCATTGTGTAACTCATAACATTTTTTGCCATAACCTAATTGTTGAGCTGTTTGACTTTTCAATAATCTATTACATCTTTTACATCTTATATAATTAGATTTTAACATAAAACCACCTTATTTTCCATAACCTTATTATCATATATTCCAGATTATACTGGAGGTAAAGTTATTGGAGTTTGTAATTGAAATACATTACTATCAGGTTCATTTTCATCTATAACTAATCCACCCATTGTAATTATCTCGGCTACAACACTTATTGCATTTAATAAACTATATCTATCAACCTTAACTGAATTTATTACTCCAGTTGAAACTAAATCTTCATATTCGCCACTTAGAGCATTATAACCAAGTTTTTTACTATAACAGTTTGAAACAACTTCATCTCCATTAGCTCCACTATTTTGAGCAATCTGTTTTGTAACTGCTGTTAAGGAATTATACACAATAGCTTCACCATAAGTTGCAGTAACAATATTATCTTGAGCATCCATAAAAGCTTGTAAGAAACTATATCCGCCTCCAGCTACAATTCCTTCCTCAATTGCAGATTGAACCGAATTCAATGCATCTTCAATTCTTAATTTTTTATCTTTTATTTCAACTTCAGAATTACCTCCAACCTCTATTATAGATATTCCACTAGTTAAATTAGCTATTCTTCTTTTTACAGAATCATTATCTACAACATCTAATTGAGCTCTAAGTTCATTTACTCTATTTTCTCTTGATAATTGTAAATTCTCTCCGCTAAATGACACATCTTTAAACTTCATAATAGTATCGTCCATAGATATCACGGCTTCATCTAAATCTCCCAAACAATCTAATGTAAAGTCGTTTAGTGTTGTTCCATTATCTCTTCCAATAATTGTAGCCCCAGTGGCAATACTAATATCTTCAAGTAATTGCTCTCTTAATTCTCCAAATCCAGGTAATCTTATTACAGCAATGAAAGGTAATCTACCTTGTACCTTATTCATTATTAACATATTTAATGGTTCAAAATCAATATCTTCACACATTATTAGTAATTTCATATTGGCACTATGTGTAGCCTCTACTACTTTGAATAATGATTCTACACTCTCAATTTTATCTTTGCATATTAATAAATTAACATCTTTTAATACAGTTTTTTGATTTATTTTATCTGTTAATAAATATGATGACACAGACCCATTTGTTATTTTCATTCCTTCAATCTTAGACAATCCATCTACACCAATTTTACTATCTTCAACAATTACAGAACCAAATTCTCCAGCACTTTCAAATGCCTCAGCAATTAATTTACCTGTATCTTCACTACCACTAGATATAGTTGCAACTCTTTTTATAGCCTCATTATCATTTACAGGTAAAGCTATAGATTTAAGATACTCACTTAACTTACTACCTGTATTAATCATATCCTTCTGAATTTGAACCACATTGATATCACCATCAGCATAATTATTATAAAATTGATGCAACATCTCTTGTGCTAAAATAACAGTTGATGTAGTTCCATCTCCCGCTACATCATTAGTCTTTTCAGCTGCACTGATTATTAGTCTTGCTCCAGCATCCTCTACATTATCTTTTAATTGTATTGCTTTAGCAATAGTAACACCATCATTAGTTAAAGTTGGGATACTTATTGCATCCCTTAACAATACATTTCTACCTTTAGGTCCTACTGTAATTTTTACCATATCTGCTACAGCATCAACTCCAGCCACTACTTTATCCCTAGCATCATTTCCATATAATGTAATTTTACTCATCTACATATCCTCCCTCATCGTTATCATATATATCCAATAAAACCTTTTCAACATACTCTCTAAACTCTTTATTAGATGGATGTACAATATCTGCATATGTAAAACTTGATGTATATTCACCATCATTTGCCATATATTTTTTAATTCTCTTACTTGGAAAACTTACAACTCTTTTATCACCTAATTGTAATATTTTTATACCATGTACAATTAAACATTCATCAAATTGCACACTAGCTGTAGCTAATGTTTTCTCATCTCCATATCTACTCTTTTTCATTCTTACACTTGTTATTTTTATCATTTAATTTTCCTCCTCGTTATTTACAATAGCTAATATATTTGATTCTGATAGTATTGTATATTCATTTTCTCCATCAGAATAACTTTCTCCCTGCATTTTACTAAATATGACAATATCTCCAACTTTAACTTTTAATGGAATTATTGTACCATTCGCTAATAATCTACCATCTCCGACAGCTACAACTTTAGCTCTAAGTGTGGTATTGTTACCTAAACTCATGTTTTTAGTATAAACTAAACCAGATTTAGTCTTTATCTCTTGTTTATCGTCTAATTCTACCACTATTTTTTCGTATAAAGGTTTCAATAGCATTTTCATCTTCATCTCCTTCTTCATCATATTCTGATTTTTTGTAATCTTTTGGCAAAGCTTTCGCACTATCTCCACACACAACTGTATGGGCTGTATAATAATGTCCGTCCTTATCTCTTAAAAACCCATTATCCAATAACTGTGCTTTAGCTATTGCATCTAATACCTCTGGGAAATATTTCATACCTTTTGGTAATTTCGTAACACAACATTTCCCAGTTTCTTTATAATACCCAACTAACTCATTTGTTTTTAAGTTAAAAATTTTTATATAATATTGCACAAAATATCCTCCTATAATACATATTATTAATTATATCCAATTTTAATCTGTATATTTTATATAAAAATACAATGTTCTAGTATTATCGTCCATAATTTCCTCATCTAATTTTCCATAATCTATAATCTTATATCCACCTATTACTAATTCCTTCAATTTATCATTCATATAATCTTGTACAAGCATTTTAATTTTTAAAGCATCCCTATTTGTGAAAATTAAAATTTTTGGGCAATTTATATCAACCTTATCTTTATCTAACCTATCATACTCAGCTTTAATAATCGGATTTATTTGATTAATCAACTTATTAATAGCAGTTGATGTATTATAATCCTGCCTACTAGACACATTTGATATCTCTTTTAAATTTCTCATTATATCCTCTAATTCTACCTTTTTCATCATATCCTCCTTAATTTAAATATCTATATACATCTTCTAAAATACTATCTATCCTATCCATAACTTCACTAGAATCTATGTACTCAACTACACCATTATAGTTGTATTCACTACTATGTAACTCCTCATCAGTCACAATTGATTTCTTATCTCTCACCAATACTTTGCTGAAATTATGCCAACCTTTATATATTGACCTGCGAAGCTCATCCATCTCTCGTAGAGCCCCTAATATCTCATATCTATGTATATAAATATCCAAATCAGTTTTCTCCTCGGTCTCATCTAACTCAATTACTACTTTTGACATCTAAATAATCACCCCTCTCTTTATAAACACACGCTTTACTATTGTAATATCTATAACGATTATATGATTTGATTTTATTCTCTGTACATACGCAATAACCATCTATATGATTCACTGTATCAAAATATTTACAATTACCACATTTATTTTTATAATCTGAATTTATTACTTCCATAATCATTTATTATTTATCCTCTTTAATACTATCTCTTACTTCCATTAGCCTATCCTTGATTGACTGTCCTTCAGCTCTACTTTCAATAAATGATAATATTTTATCAATTCTTCTTAGTTCTATAATACTGTTTATACCCTTTATAATTAAATAGGTTAATCCAAATATAACTATGCATAATCCCAATATTATCGCCATTTTCTCTAGCATATTAATATCACCTATCTTTCTATCACACTACTAATTCCAGTCGCATCTTTTACAACAACTAATTGATTATCATATGCAATAGGAATTTCTTTATGACTAATCATAAATATACTCTCTAATACCTCTAATTCAGTATTAATTAACTGTATTACATTTGTTTCAGCTTCAGCATCACAATACCCTAATACTTCATCTAATATAATTATATTGCAACTAATATTACCTAATACATTAGCTAAAGATTTTTGTGCTAACAATAATGCAACATTTACTCTAGTTTTTTCTCCTCCAGATAGAGATTCATAAGTAGCATCACCTAACCTAATATCTAATTTAGTATCATCCTCTATAATCTTTATAATATCCAAATTATTACTGAATAATTCACCAGAATATACCTCTAGCAATTTATTTAAATATTCGATACTGTTGTGTAACAGATATGTTCTAAAATCCTTAACTACTAATTGTAAACTATTCTTTACAACCTCTACATATTGATTATTAACTTCATAATCTTTTGCATATAAGTCCATCTTTAATTCTGTCTGAGCATAATCAATATTTAACTTATCTAACATATGATTATATTCATCTAAATTATTATCCACCAATTTAGATAATTCTAATTTCTTTTGATTTAAATTGATTATATTATTTGCATAGTTATCTTTATTTTTTTGAATATCATCTATAGTTTTTATACAATGATTTTTATCACTATTTAATTTAGCTTCAATTTCTTTATATTCATTAACCTTAACTTCTACCTCATTTAATGTTTGACGTAAAGTTTTACCTTCCTCAACTTTTACATTAATTTGATTTTCAAATTCTTGAATCCTTGTAGTATTGCTTTCGATATTTTGTTGTATGGTATTTATACTATTAAGTTTTTCCTGAATAGTCTTTTCAATATGTGTGTCATCAATACCATCTAGTTTTCTACCACAAGTCGGACATTTATCGCTATTTTTAATATTACTTATTTCAGCATTATACATATTTATCAAATTCATAGAATTATTATTTTCTAATTGAATTTTATCAATTTCATATTCTACATTAGCTATTTCGCTTTTTTTATTTACTATATCAGCATTCAAGTTTTCACTTTGCTTTATATAACTCTCGCTTTCAACTCTATTTAACTGTATTTTATTATCTATATCCTGTATTTTTAATTGTTCCTGTTCAGCTAACTTAATAAGTTTATCTATTTCAATTTCAGATTCATTAATCTGTTTATCTATGTCTTTGATGTTCCCCAATTGTTTTAATTTTTCTAATTCTAACTGTAACTGATGAATCTTATTTTCCACATCCATTTTTTGAGTAGTAATTGCAGATTGAATTCCCTTCAACTTCTCAATTTCCAATTGATTAGTTACTTTTTGATTCTCATATAATAACTGTTTTTCTTTAAGTAAATCCTTGAATTTATTTATAGTATAGTCTGTATTAGTTAATATTTCTAATCTTTCTTTTCTAGCTGTCGGACTTAATGTGGCTATATTAGTATTAGCATTTTGCGATAAAAATACGCTATCTAAAAATATATCTTTATTTATACCTAAAATACTCAATATCAATTTATTTGTATCAGTTTTATTTCTTGCAGATATATCTTCATCATTTTTATACAACAACACACTTGATTTATTACCATTGGCTTGTCTAATTATTACATAGTCATCCCCATCAATATTAAATTTCAACTTCAAATTATATCCCTTTTTAGTAACTCGATTAGACACATTCTTTTCTCCAGCACTAGTTTCTTCAAATAATGCAAATACAATAGCTTCGAATATAGAGGATTTACCACTTCCATTAGATGAAGCTTTATCTTCATATTCATTAATCCCTTTTACTATAACAGTACCTTTATTTGCTAATCCTATTTTGGCTTTTTCAATACTTCTAAAATTCTCAATCTCAATTTCTATTATTCGTAAATTCATCAGATTCACCTACCTCATTGTTCGCTAAATATTTATCACAATCTAGTTCAATTACAGCCAAAATTGCATAATTAGCTAAATCTATTAATGTATCTCTAACACTTTCATCCTTAACTTTACATTCACCGTTTTTGTTTATATTGTATATTCTATTCAACTTATCCTCCATACGAACTAAAAATGAAGTTAGTCCATATTTTTTATAAGTTTCAGTTACACTTCCCCCATAATCTTTATTTTTCTTGAGATACAACTCATGCATATTTTCACATATAAATTTATGTGCTTGTTCTCTATCATAACTTAACATTTTATTTCACCTCAATTCCATCTAAAACTTTTAAATACATATCAGCTGAATACTTTAAATCAACTGTAGCTATAAATTCTTTGAATGATTTAACAATGTCAACATTAGATAATACTTCTATATCTTGCTTATTTTTATCCACCTTTTGAGCTTCATTCGAGAATTTAATACTCAATTTACTACACACCACATTCATTGTATCCGCCAATAACTCTCTTACTGACTCTTTTAATTCATAGGGACATACACACTGGATTATATATAAATAATTCAAATCAAGATTTGATAAATAATCTTCTAATTCGTCTAAATATACATCTACATTCATATTGTCTGGATTATATTTTCTAAATAATGGACAACAATGTGACTGTATGATATTTAAGTCCATTGTATCTGTATCAAATATATAACATTGTGGGACACTATCATTAGCATCACTAAAACTATGAGTTGTTATAGACCCAACATTCACAACATTATCTAATATTCCAGCCCTATGTATATGTCCATTAAATACCAATTTATATTTTTCTTTCAGCACTTTTGTACTTATTCCTTCTTTAAGCAAGATATTATTACGTATTGTACTACCCTCAATATCTAAATGACTAAATAAAAATGTTCCCTCAGGCATATTATTTATATTTACCTTATCTACATAAGGCATAAATGCTAAGTTATCATACAAAGTTATAGGCTCTTTAATTACTTGTATGTTATTTATATTATCTAATAAGTCTACTGCATTGTATTTGCTATTTAACATATCATGATTACCCACTAACACATAATGAGGTATATTTATTACATCTTCAAAACACTTAAAAAATTCACTAGCTGTATTAACATCATATGAAGTTAAAGTATGATTATCAAAAGTATCTCCTAAATTTACAATTATATCAGGATTTAGTTCTTTAATTTGTTTTACTAAAAATTTACCCGTTTCTATAATCATATTTTGTCTATATGTATACACATCATCAAATGTTAGAGGCAATATAGAACTAGTCTTACTTATATGCAAATCACTATAAATAAATATTTTCAATTTAACTTTCCTCCTTAATTGCTCTCTAACATTAAATAACACAATTCATACTCATATTTTTACAAATTTATACAAATTTTACTAATATTTTTTTATTTTAATAACATATTAACTTCGGCTATACATTCAGCGTTTAACCTTTCAGCTGCTCTACAGGTTTCACTATCCATCAACACCAAAGATAAATTCTTTTTAGCTCTAGTTAATGCTACATATTGCAAATTAGTTTCTTGTAAAGCTTGTTCATCACTCATTGACTGAAACTGATAGGGAAATGATGGGTAATCGTAAATGTATACGTTATCAGCTTCTCCGCCTTTCATTTGATGTATACTGCTAATGATTATAGATGTATTATTCAACTCATTGTATTTGAATAATTGGGGTAAATATTTTTCAAATGACTCTACAGATGTTTTAGGTGTTACCTTATTTGCATACTCATATTTTTTAATTAAATATACAATTTTATCAAAATACAAAGTAGTCATACAATTTGTATCCACAGTATAATTACCATTATCTACATAATCCTGCATACACAACTTTAGATATTCTATTGTTGGCACTGTAACATTTACCTTAGCTTTACTTTTGTTATTTTCATTCAATAGTTCAGATATAAAGCCATTTCGTATCTCTTTATACTGAGCTGATGTTAGTGGTGTAGGAGATGCTTTAATATATTCATCCATTCGATTTTTTAATTCAACTTGTATGTTATAACCAAGTTTATAATATTTCAAATATTGACTTATACAATACTTGATTTCATTTGTAAGTTTAGTTACTAAATCACGATTTACTAAACTTACAGGTTTATGCATATCGAATGCTAATTTTGTATATAAATCCATAACATCTGAATTTTTTCGACAGATAATTAAATCATTTATATCAACACCTGAATACATCTCTTGTTGAGTTATTACAGATACATCTCCCTTATCTTCTCTAGATGTGTTCCATTCTAATTGAGGTACTATCAACCTAGCTAATTTAACCACATTTTCAGGACATCTATAACAAATATTCAAAGGCAATTGTTTTAAATCATACTCTTTAGTTAAATGCTGAACTGATTGAGTATCTGCTCCTGCAAATGCATATATAGCTTGTTTTGAATCTCCGTACAAAGATATATCTCGTATTTTTTGTGCTTAATCTCTTTAACAATTTTTGTTGTGCCATATTCATATCTTGACATTCATCACACATAATAAACTCAGTAAATGGTTCTATACTTTTAGGCATAGTTAACATTTGTTGAAATATTACAGGGAAAAATACCATGTCTATATATTCAATTCCAACATATACCACACCATCATTCTCTACACCATCTAATGATATAAATTCATTTACTCTAGTTTGTAACACATATCTAATCATTTCAACTAAATTTAATTTTTCATTCAAAGTTGGATTATTTATTATATATTCAGTCAAATCATCATAATTATCAAAATTCAATCTACGTTGAATAGCTTCTGATGTTATATTTAATTGATTTGAATATTCATTCCACTCCACATCATAATGCATTCTCACTGAATCACATAGTTTAATCAAATCAAGTATTATGCTAGAGTGTAAATTATCTAACTCAATTTTACTTAATTTTGAACTATATAGTTCATTTACAGCATTTTCTATAGTTTTTGCATATATTTCTTCACACAATTGATGTGTTCTACTTTGCACATGGGATTTTTTTAAAAACGCAAGATTATTTTTTATTTTATTATCTCTTAAATACCACTGACATTTATGAGCATATATATACTTTGTAACAAATTTCAACCCAATTGAAGCTATTGTTGATATAAAACACATAGATGAATCAGGTATTTTTTTCTCTAATTCTGCCACTATAGTTTTATTAAAAGCTAAAATTGTGCATTTTTCTCCTCTTTGAGCTAAAGCATTTTGAATTAATTTTAATGTACTAGTTTTTCCACTTCCAGCTTTAGCATCTACAAGTATATTACATGTATCATTCATTACAGCATCTAAAATATCTTGTTGATATTTACTTGGAGTAAATCCTATTTTATCATTCGTAATTGTACTATTTGTTTTGTTAATTGTGTTCACATTTAAAATCATTCTATTACATCCTTTCTAAAATTTCCTCATACTCTTGAATAACACATTTGATTTTTATATTTTTACAATTTTATAAAATTTTTTTGAAATTTTTACTTTGAACGAAATTGACTTAATTTTGGAACCGCCAACTCCAATTTAACCGACCCCCAGATTGCAGGTGGCTCCTCAGGACCCCTCCCCTCGAAACCCCTCCGATTTTCTTTTTTATATTTTTTCTTTTAATAACTTGCGTAAGCAATGAGAAGTTTAGTAAATTGAATAAAGTACAATCCTCGAATAAAGTACATTCCTCGAATTAAGTACGATTTTATTGAATTTATTTAATTTTATTGAATTTTATCGAATTAAGTACGTTTTATTGAATTAAGTACATTTGTTCGATTTATGTTTTTCCCCTAACAACCCTTTTTCAATATTATTTATCTTTATAGTTTTATTTGTTATTTTATTTATTTTAATATTTATAAATATTATAAATTATAAATAATATATATAATATATATATAATAATTAATAGTTTAATTATTTATTTTTAATTTATGATATTATCTTTAGTCGTTTCCACTAACGTGAAAACAACTAAAATGTATACATATACATATCGATTTATTTATATATTATATTTATATTATATTTATATATATATTATATTAATTATATTAATAATATTAATTATAATTTATTATATTAATTATTTATATTATATATATTATATTAACTATATAAATAAAATTAAAAGGGTTATTAGGGGAAGGTTGCTAGGAGGGGGTGCAGGGGGAGGATTTGTACAGCAGAAGTCGAACAAATGTTGGGAAGTTACAATGAGATATAGTACAAATATTTACATAATAGGTTGCTGTTTATTAGACAGGGTTCACATTGGATGTGATGATTGATTTGTGAAATTTAGTTGGGGTTATTTGCAACGAGAATATGTCTATTTTCAATTTTTATATCTAAGACAACAAGTTATATGTCTAATAAGATAGATTGCCTTAAAGACGATTCTAGGAGGTCGTTATTTTTTATTATAAAAAAATAATGCAAATACTTTTTTAAGCACTTGCATTTATATATATTTTATCTGTTAAAGATTCAATCAAATTAACCATCTCTCTACAATTTTGAGGGTTTAATTCTAAACTGAAGAATATTGAATTTAATTCTGTATTAGGTGCAGGATTATCAAAGCTATTAATTTTATAAAATATGATTTCATTGATGACATTTATTAATTCTTGTGATATTTCTTCATCAACATAACTCAAATCAATTAGATGCATATTTAAATTATATTGATATTGGTCAAAATTTAAAAATGAAATTTTTTCGTCTATATTGTATTTACTGCAAATATAGTGTAAATCATCTTCTGTAGTTGGGAAATTTAGATTATTATTTATAACCACTTGTATTAAGTTATATAGTTCATTTACAGATTTTTCTCCAACTCCTTGACAAGCAGATTTAATATTATCTGCTACATCACCTAATATTGCTTTGTGACATATAAATTGTTCTGGAGTAATCTGTTGATTCATTAGATAATCTATGTCTATAAATTCATCACACATTCCTCGTTTAATTCGACATTGTCTTATAGAATCTCTATACAATAATTGATACATATCTTTATCATCAGATAAGATGATACTATCTTTAGTTAATTTTGATATGACATATATTAAATCATCACCTTCCCAATCATCAAAATGTACTACTGGAATTTTGAACATTGGTAATATATCATCTAAAATTCTTTTTTGACGTTGATATTCATATTTAAATTCTGCTGATGATATTTCAGTATTATTTGATTTACATTCAGTTAATAACCTTTTTTCTGCATTATGTTTATAGTTATTATATAGTGCCAATCGTCTTTTAGCTAAATGTCCATCAAATACGACTACTGGGTAATATTTATACTCATTTAGTTCTTTTTGTATAGATTTTAACACACCATAAACTCCACCTATTCGCTCATTAGCACTATTCTTTTTATCCCACAGATATTGAACTTTTAAATTTCGATATAATAAATTACTGCCATCTATAATTAATAATTTATTAAACTTTAATTCCATTAATTATTTTCATCTCCTTTATTAATATTTTATATGTGTCTATTTAAAACGAGGTTAATCTTTAAAGACATTTTTATAATATAGACATCAAATTATATGTTCAATGATATTAAATGCCTTAAATCTGATTTTAAGAAGTCTAAAAAAAAGATGTAATACCATTATAGATATTACATCTGTTCAACACCTTGCTTTTAACTCCAGTTAGCATGAGGTACATTACATACATATATTTTTTATAATACTTTGTATGATTTGTCAAGTTATAGTGATAAAAAATGGGCAAGAATCATTGCATTAACTCTTGCCCCCAATTTCACATACTTCTTTTGACAAACAAATATATTAAATCATATTTAGTTTATGACATATTTTAATTTTTGTCAATATTATTATTTAATATATTTGTAATTCTTTGATATTTATATCTATCTTTTTGTCTTACAACTGACTCATTTAAAGCTCTACCTACACTATCTGCTTTAACTATAGAAGCATATACAGTTGGTTCCACATTATAATAAATGTAAGTAGTATTTGGTTTAAATATTACTTTTAGTATATTATATTTAATATCGTATCCAATACCTACAATATTTGATGATAGAGGTGTTGGATTTATTTTGATATTTTGAATAATTTCATATAGTTGTTCATTATTAATTCCTAATTTTTGTAATTCTTCCATATTAACTAAAATCTCCTTTACTAAATCTATATCCATCTCGATTTTCGCTGTATTTAAAATTGTCTGGATTAGATAAATTATGTTCATCTGATTGTTTAGTATCGATTAAATCTAACATTTCATCTACAGTTATTATTCGATTGTATTCATCTATAATGTCATAGTTTGATTCAAATTCTTTACTTGTAATAAATTCTTTAAATTCTTTATATGTATGCCATTCATCCTGTTCTTGAAACCCAAACAACCATCCCCAAGATGATTTACCTATATGTTTAGCATATTGTTCTTGCACATCTAGATTATAATCCATATTATAATTTATATTTGACCTTATGTTTGATATAGTTTCCTCTAAAGTCATATTAAAATTAGACAATTGATGTTCCAGTTTATTATTTATTAAATAATCTATTACATCTTTATAACTGTTTTTAATTAAGTTTTCAATATTATCAATTAATGCTTCTTTATCTATAACACTAATTAATTCTCTAAGTTCCTTATCTAATTTATTTTTTGATTTCTCTATTATATAATAATTTGTACCCACATTAATCCCTCCTATATATAAAATAACACACTTCTATTTAATATTTTTACAAATAGATTTAATTTGTTGACATCTTTTTTAAATTGTGATAAAAAACAATTGTGAATTTATTCCATATGATTTTTGGATAATTTTCATTTAATTCCATTCCACACAGAGTGGACTCCTAAGAGAAAAGACTTTTATTGCGGGTCTTTTCTTTATTTTATTCTAAATGTTGACAAATTTTAAAATTTGTAGTACATTATATGTGATTTTGGAAATTGTCATTCAGTATGAGAATTTTAAAAATTAGAAACATCCAAAAAACAGTATTTATAGGTTTTTATATGTTATTTCCTGTAAATACTGTTTTATATTATTTATAATAATTTAGTTATATAATCCTCTATTGCTGATTTTAATTCTGGATATGTGCCATTAGATGATAATATATCTTTTAATTCAGCTTTAACTATATCTCGTCTTATTGAAACTGCTAACTCATCTTTTGTTTTAATATACTCGTCTTTTACCAATAATAATTTCTCTACAATGTTTTCTGGAGTTATAGGATTATTATTTTCCATATTTTGCCACCCTCTTATTTCTAAAATTTATTAAACTTTCGATATATAATTGTTCTTTCAGTTTTTCATTTTCCATTTTATATAACTGATAATATATACAATTAGCGTGACAGCCAATATGTCTTTCCTCACAATTTAAACATTTTTTATTAGACATATAGCATCACACTCCTTATTAATATTTTACATTATATATACATTAGATTAATATATTGACAAATCTTAAAATGTGTGTTACTTTACAAATGTAACTATTATTTATATGTATTTAATAGTATTATAATTTCTTTAGTCAAGCTGTATATATTTAGTTATATACAAAAGAACATCAGGTTTTTCACTTCCTGATGTCTTTTTTATTTTATACTAAATCTTCTCCTTCAATATCCGCTAAATCTGTTTGTGGTGCTAATTCTGGTTCAGTATTTGTTTCCAAATTTGATTCAGGCTCTTCTGTCTCACTAGGTCTATCCAATGGAGGGTTAAATCCAGTTGAACCTGTTGGAGCATTCCCACCTTTAAATTGTATATCAGAATTTTCCTCTGTAGTATTATTTAAAGTTTCATCTTCTGATTCTTCTTGTTCAAGCTCTTTTATATAATCGTTAATTATATCTACTATATCTTGTTGATTTAAATATTTACTTAACCATTCTATTAATAATTTAAGCCTTAAATCTTCAGATACTTTATCCATTCCGTTAGTTAATGCTAAAATATCATTTACATTTCTAATTTTTGTACTTAATAATTCATCTCTACGATTATCTTCAATAGTTATTATTGGAGTTAATCTAACTTGAAATTTTCCTATCATTTTTTCTCCAAGTCCCTCGGATAATGCAAATATATTAATTAGTGTTTCTATACCATTTATTAATGCTAATTGACCTCTTTTAATTCTTCTAGCATAAGTAGTATTCATTTCAGTCAATGAACCTCCATTAGATAAACCACTGCTTTCCATATTAGCCCCTAATAAACCTTTTGGAATTAATAGCGAACCATATAGTTTATTTTCTGAATCTTCCAAGTCAGCTAAATCTCCTATATTAACATCTCCACCTATGTTTATAGAAGATATAGCTCCTTTTCCATTTTTAGTTGTAGTATAAATGATATTTTCAATCGGTTGAGCTCCAGCTCTACTTTGTAATGTACCAGCCTCTTTATTTAGTATTTGTTGTTGCTCTATTTGATTTTTTAATTCACGTAATTTACGCTTTTTCTGACTTTCTGGTAAATCTCCTAGTTCAACCTGAATTACCCTTGTTATTGATGATTTTGTGATTCTCTCCAATGTTACTGCATCTTCTTTAAGTTTTAAAGATTGATATGCACTATATACATTTTCAAGTACAGATTGTCCTAGTCCGATTACAAAAGATAATCCCTCACCAGAACCTTCTAAATTAGATGCATCAATTCTACCATTTTCATCTACTTTTTCTACATCATCTTTTATAATTCTAAACTTTTCTGGAAATCTATTTATATTTGGTGATAAACAGATATGTACAAATTTTGTTGGATTTAAAATATTAATATCAGTAGCATTACCACTATATAAATATGTTCTATCTTCTAAGGTATTATCTATTGTGTCTTTATTTCTAACATATCCAGCTGTTTTTCCTTTATACTGTAAGTCATATATTTCCGCAGGATTTGGTACTTTTTCTATATATCTTTCTAATTTAGCTCCAGCAATATCTACTTGTGTTCTATATTGAGGATTATTAGTTACAGGTTCTACTAATAAACTAGGTTTATTTTTTCCGACTGATGTATTTAAAAATGTTTCTATGTATACATCTCCATATAACCACAAACAATATGCCCATGACCATATATTCTTTTCTATATTTAAATCTTCAATTAATTTGTTACAATATTTAGCTACTTCTGAATCACTTGATTCTACCCATACTACTTTACCTTCTGGATTATATTGTACTGTATCATTTGCATACATTTCTAGGGCAGCCCCAATTCTACCGTCAGATGCCATTTCTTCAAATGCAGCATATTTTTGATTTCTATTTCCTTTAAGTGTAGTTACTTTTAAAAAATCAGATAAATCGATTCTTTTTCCAGTATCAATAGCATCATTAATTTTAGCCCCAACACTATCTCTTTCTGGTGTAAATGTAGTTTTATCCTCTGGTTCTTGTTTTGGTACTACTCTTACTTTAAGTATTCCTTCTTTTAATCTGTCAAATATTCCCATTAAATGGTCTCCTTTCCTTCAATTTTATTCACTATATAGTAATTCAAATAATTCTCTAATTTGATTACCACAATCTATTAAATTTTCTGATTTATTAAACAAACTATATTCACTAAGTGCTTTATTGATTTGTTCAATATTCATAGCTTTTGCATATATATTTTTTTCATGTTCATCTGTAATTTTACTGCATGATATCAATATTTTTGTTACAAATGAACTTAGTGCAATTGCTAATTCATTTAGGTTTAATTCGGTATTTCTTAAATTTTTATATAATGGATTTTTGTTTCTAGCAATATAAATTGTATTGAATGTGTCGTATATTTGTAAAAATTCTTTATCATATTTGTTAATTAACTTAATTACATCCATTGGTAATGTTTCATTTCTAACAACCTTTTGTACCTCTCTACCTAATTTTAAATTTTCTTTTTCTTCTAATTCATATAATTTTTGTATAATATCTTTTTTTGAAATTTTCATAACGGAATATCTTTCCCCTTTCTTATATATTTCATATTAATATTTTACAAATAAAAAAAAGATGACCTCGCATTAAGTCATCTTTTCAATATAAATTTATAATTTAAAATTAAACTTTTCAATATCATCTAATGTATTTTTAATATCTAGCACAAAATCTGACCCTAAATCATAACATTTGTCCATTAACTTATCAGTTACATCTGATACATTAAATTCATTATCATCCATATATCTTCGTATAACTAATAATGGTAGCATATCTTCAATAATTGCTTTATAATATTTAAATGGCATAGTAGGAGATATAACAGACATCGGAACTACTTCTTCAATATCTTCATCATAAGTTAGTTTATAATATAAAAATGGGGCATTTACATTTGATATATCTTCCAAAGTGTCTGCTGCTGTAATTAAATTTGAAATATATTCTAATATATTATAAAGATAATCTAATGTCATTTCATTATATTCATCTAATATTTCAGTATTTTTCATAAATTCTTCTTCCGTCATTTCACCGTATTTATCTTGTAATGTAAATATATTTTTTGTATATAATATATTTAATAAATATTTAACTATAAGTGTTTGTTCTTCCTTAGATAATTCCTTATAGTCATCGCCATCTAATAATTTTACCATTCCATTTCTATTTTCTTCATCATAATCTAGTTCCAATTTCAAATTAATTTCTTTTTTCATTATTATCCTCCTCGTCATCTTCTTTATTGTTTTTAAATTTATTAATATTGTCTTTGTATGATTTTAATATATCTCTAAAATCTATACCAGCAGTTAATTCGGCTTCTTCTTCAGATAACATTGTGTATGAATTTAGTTTTGTATATATTTCGCTTTCTTTATAAGCTTCTTTTATTTGAGCAATAATTACACTTAAAGCTTCTGTTGTAATTTTAAGTAAATGTTGTTGTATAGTATTAAAAAAATCTTTATCAGGTATCTTTCTATTTACTTTTGTATATTCTTCTATATGTTGTTCTACGATTAATGATAAAATATTTACGATATATCCCTCTATTTCTTCTGAAGTTAAATTACTAGAATAACAATTTCGTGTATTTTGAATTATATTTTTAAAATATTCCACATAATCATGATTTAACTTGGTAGGTCTTTCTGGTAACATCATTAAATATTTATAATGCTTATTTGATGCATCTCGAGTTGGACTTAGCAAACTTGCTATACCACATAATAAACATTCTTGCCAAGTTTCAGCAGCATCTTTAACTATATTATGTTTAACCAACTCTATTCCAGATTTAATAGCTGACTGTGTAATTTCTTGTATTGTATCATCATCCTCATCAGCTAATGTTCCAAATAAGTCACATACAGTAGTTTGTTTAGCTATTCGGTCACACATCTCATCTATTTCATTCATAGTATTTTTAGTCATTATACTATATGATAATTGTGCAAACATGTGGGATATAATTATGCTATCTGTATAGTTTCGATTTATTAGCTTTGTTTCAGATTCAGGTGTTAAATTAATTTTAATATAATTGTTATCTAATTCATGTAGCTCTAGTTCAATTTTTGTTATCTTTTCCATTATATGCTCCTTTCAATTTATTACAAAGATATTAACACATTTATTAAAATTTGTAAATATTAAATAATAAAAAATTAATTAGCCATATAGACTAATTAATTCGTATCTTATGAATGTAATGGGGTCCAATCTCGCATTTTACCTAATTGAGTGCCAACTGCTGCGGTTTCGTTATCAACAGTGGTTTGCGTTGAATTACTTCTTCCATATTCTTCTACAGCTTTTTTTAATTCTGTACATATAGGATTAAATGGTGCATATAATTCTACAAATCTATCTAATGTAGCATCAATTGCAATTTTTAAATCATCTTTATTTAATTCAACGTAAGGTTGATTCTCACTTTCAACTGAAATAATAGATATAGTCCATGATACTTCTACTACACTATCTTTCTCTTTATGTATTGGGTCAAATGTAATTCTAAATAACCCATTGCTACCAGATTCTTTAGAGAATAATCCAGCTTCAGCTATATCATAGCCATTATAATAATTTTCTGGTAAATATGTAGAAATAATAACTTGCACATATCGTTGACTACTATGATTAACTATTGTTTGTCTATCATTTAGTTTCATTCTAGGTGATATCTCGTTTAATAATCTTGTATCATTTATATTTACATTACTTGTTATTCCAGAACCTGATGTAGATGAACCTATATTTGTCCCTAATGCTAAATATCTTGGAATCCAATCATAATATTGTAAATGTGGTGCTGTTGGATTAAAATCTCCATTTAAGAACTTAGCGATTCCCATTAATTGTGTTCTTAGACATTGATTATGTCCCTCTCGTGTTTCAATGATTCTTCCAGTGTTTTTATCTCTTTTAGTTAATTTAACATTTATACCTACGGTAAAACTACCATCTTCAATTTTAAATTTATCCATTATGATATTTCCTTTCTATATATGTATATTAACGATGTTCATATTCTTCAAATTCTAGTTCATCTACTTTTAAAAATTTTTTAATCGCCTCACTATTTAAATTGGCAATCAATTTTCCATTCTCACTAAAATAAATATAATCAATTAACTCTTGTTTACTAATCATTTCCTCATTCATATACATATACCTCCAATTTAAATTATTCTATTAATATTTTACATATAAATTATTTAGGAATCAAGTCGGTATCATCTAAAATAACAAAAAAGTGTAAGGGTTATATACTCCTTACACTTTATATTTAAATTAAATAAAAAAAAGTAGATAATGAACAAGTCAGTATCTACTAATGATGTAAAAACATCAAAGTTAAATAACAATAAATTAAACCGAAATTTAAAATAAATATATTTAACTTATGTGCTTATTATATATTGTAATATATAATTTGTCAATACTTTTTATATAAATTTTTAAAATTATTTTAAATTTTCATTAGTTACTTCACCATGAGCAACTTTATCTTCTTCTCCAACAGTATAACGTACATTGGTATATGCATATTTTTGTGCTTCCATATAAGAATGTATTTTAATTCCGTCGATAGTTTGGATTATATCTGCTTGCACAATCGATACTCCGCACCCAGCTGGTCTTACAACTTCAATTAATGTATTTCTCATTTTAGTCAAATCTGCTGGAAAATATATATAAATATATAATTTATGGTCTTTTGCAACATAATCGAAGTTAAACATAGATAAAGCCTCTAATTTATCTATTTCACCTAAGGTATTAACCGACAACGCTGTAGCCAATGACATCCCAATTTCAGAACCTCTATTCCTAATCATTTCCGCATAATGTTTAATTATTAATCTATTAGTAGCAAAACTCTCTGTGTAATCATATTTATATCCAACATAACTCGCCAGTGCTGGAAGTAATTGGTCAGGACATGTATCATAATCAATTAAACTTGTGAAATAATCTACATCTGTCTTAAATGAATTTATTAATAAATCTAATACTTTACATATAGCTTGCATATCTCGAGATTGTCGCATTACTGTTGGTATCATATTTTTTGATTCAATAATACTAGTTAACATATATCCTCCAATCTAACTATTTAATTGTTTTTCAAATAATTTATAATGTTCTTTAAAGCAACTATCGATTTTCTTTTCATCTGTATCATCTATATTATTATATTCCAATAATATGAATCCAATAGTAGTATCTTCATCATTATGTAAAGCATACCCATACATAGCTTCTATATTACGATTTTTCATAAATTCATATACTCCTACATCTAATGTAGACATACTTTCTACATTATTTATATAACAATAACCATTGTCATTAATTTGATTTACAAAATATCCGAGTACGCTTCTAAATTGGTCTTTAAATTGATTCATAAATGATTTACCATCAACCTGGAATTTTTCATTTGTCATACTCATTTTTAAAAATGATTGTTTATTAATTCCTTTTCCTCCGTTATGATATTGAATTATACATGCTCTATCAGATTTAGTTTTAATTAAAATTTCTTTTAATATCTCATCTATTTGTTTATTTACTTCTGTTAATTTATCATTTTCTGTCCTAGATGGTACATGAGATGTTACACCTTCTATAATTTTAGTTACTAATTCTGCATTCCTTTTACGTTCTTCTTCTAATTGTTTTTCTTGTACTAATCTATAATCCTCATTTTGTTTTTTCAATAAATCTACTACTTCATTTAATTTGTTTGTCAATCCATCCGTTCTATTTTCTTCATTTTTCTGTTTTTTGGTGTCCACCTCATTTCTTCTTTTATATTCTTTTATAAATATATATATTACTAAAATTCCGCATAGACCGAGGATTCCAATTTCTATATATGCTTTAATTAAATCTACCCATTCCATTTATATCCCCCTTTAATAATATTTTAGGTGAGTCAATATATAAATATAACTCACCCTATAATTTTTTAATCTTCTCCATTAATTGCTTTTAATCTATTAATTGCATTAGACATATCCCCCTCAAGGTTTGTTACTCTATTTTCTAGGTTAGATATATTTAAGTTTATATTAGTAATATTTTCATTTATAGTTGTATTAATTGTGTTTTGTAAATTAGATATGTTATTACTTATATTATTCATATCTGCATTATGTAAATTTTGTAAATTAGATATATTATTATTTATATTTAATACATCTGCATTATGTAAATTTTGTAAATTAGATATATTATTTTCAATATTGGCAATACTTGTATTAATTATATTATTAACATCATTTGATAAGTTTGATATATTATTATTTATATTGCTAACTTCATTTGTTATTCTATTATCTAAATTAGTGACATTTGTATTTGTATTTGCAATATTGCTATTTAAATTTGCTATATCATTTGTTATATTAGTTACATTAGTTGTTAACTTATTATCAAAATCTGATATAACATTATTCATTGAGTTATATACATTATCTAATTCAGTATTTGTATATGTTGCTAGATTAGTTACATTCATATTTGTATTTGCAACATTACTATTTAAATTTGCTATATCATTTGTTATATTTTGAACAGAATTATCTACTTTTGAGTCTAATGTAGCTATATTAGAATTAATTGTATTAAATCCATTAGTCATATTAGAAGTTAAAGCATTAAATTGATTATTTATTTGTTCCATATCTCCTGACATAGAAGCATTTATTTGATTCAATTTGTTTTCTAATTCTATCTTATTATTTTCAATATCTGTAATATTTACACTAGATGAAGTTATAACTCCATTATTTGTAATTAATATTTTATCATCTTGTGCATTTGGTATTTTTATATCTCTAAAAAATTCACTCATTGTTTATTTACTCCTTTCAAATTTTTATTCTAACTAAACTTCTTCGGGAATTATTCGGTATACTATTATTAAGTTTAGTGTAATATCTACTGTACCTTCTTGAACCCAATAATTTCCTAATAATAAATCCACGGTTCTATTATTACTTATCAATACGATATTAATGTCTTTGGTTGTTGATTCTGTAGATAATGTATCACTATACCCAATTTTTCGTTTATACCCTAATGCTATATTATTATCTGTATATGTACCAGATATATCTATTATTTCAACATTAGTTGTCATATCTATTTCAGGTATATCCTCAAATATATCTATACTAACAAATCCACTTGAAGCATTATCAATATTTACACTTTTAACAAATTGATAACGTTCATTTTCGTAATAACTTCCAATTAATGTTGGTATATTTGTTAATCTATTTTCATATAGATTACTTATACTAGTTTGAATCAATCCTACACTTGTGTTTAAATTTGATATAGCTGTATTTAACATATAACCTTGGTTTGCAGATAATGAATGTACATTTGATTGAGTATTCAAATTATCTACAATACTATTTACAATCATGTTTGGAATATTGTTCTCTATATTAAACACATTAGTTTGAATATTACTTATCTGTGTGCTTAAACTTGTTTCTACATTATTAATATTTGAAATTAAATCGGATGATAGATTCATAATACTTATATCTACATATTCTTTATCAACTAAATCTTTATTAGAACTTGGTGATTTTATATTTAGTATTGTATTACCTAATAAATCTATATCACTAAAAAATGGTAAACTCATATATAATCACCTCTTTCTATATAACATCTTGTACATCATCTTTTTTTAGAGCAGATGTATCAAAGTGGAATTCATGTGTACTTAAATTTCTATATGTTGCAATATTTGTTTTATTATGTTGATATGTAACTATTAAATCATCTCCTAATGGATTATTGAATAGTAAATCAACTTTTCCAGATACATAGTCAATAGAACCTTTATTTTGTAATATACTATTTGTATTATAAATTTCACCATTATTATCGTCTCTTAATATTGTTTGACCGCCATTTACACTAATCATTAAAGAACCAGGTAATACTGTAGTATGCTCTAAATTAATCTCATAATGTAAATAATCTGTAGCAGAAGGGTCTTTTTGTAGCATAGGTACAGTTATTTTATAAACTCCTGTTAGTGCTTCTTTAGATAATTCATTTCCGTCTTCATCTTTATATGTAATAGGGTCTAAATCTACCATTAATATCCTATTATCTACATCTAAAATTTTACCTAGAACTTCTCTGTAATTAATTAATGTATTAAAATTCATCTTATCTAATGAATAATCATATCTAAGTTGATTGTTTATATTTACCATAATTGTTTGTAATTCATCTCTACTTAATGGTTCTTTAGTATAAAATGTACCTTTAATCGTCCAATAAAACTTTTGTATTGAATGTAAATCTACTAAGATTTGTAATGGTAATATCTTATATTGTTGTAAGTCAGAAATTATTTGGTTAGCATAAGCTTCATCATCATAATCCTCATAAGCTTCATCCCTTAATATATATAGTTTCACTACAAAACCATCTAAAGTTTGTATTGTAGATAATTGTTGCTGTCCTATGTATGGACCTGCTTTCGATACATCTCCATCTAAATAAGCTCTTAAACAAGCTAAGTCATCGTAATTTAATTGAGCCCCATCTTGATTTGTATCTGCTAATTGACGTTGATAAGATGTTAATGGGTGTATAGTTGGACTTGCTAGGTAATCATTCAATAAATCATAATCTGTCCCATCTATATAACCATCTTGATTTATATCTCCTACATAATTTGTTACAAATATTCCAGGGTCATTAGTTAAATCTGTTGCTCTAACATTAGCAACACCTAATTCTCGAAGTGTTGCTCGCTCAAAGTCCGCTAGTGTAATTAAAGTATCCATTGTATTTTGATATACTACACTATTTTTTCTAGCTTCATTAGGTGTCTCTGGATTATAACCAAACGAACTATCAAAATGTGTGAATTTAATGAAATTATTAACATTATATATTGTTTGTTCTGAACCTACTCCAGTTCTAGCCCATACATTACCTGTAATATTTTTTAATGTATTAGCAAAAATTTGACCATCTTCTCCCATACTTCTTATATAAAATATTTTAAATTTGGAAATATTATAATTTTGCCAATAATCGACTAATTCTATATAGGGTCTATCATTTACATCGACATTAAACTCAAAAAATTTACCTACATCCCTAGTTAGATATATATTATCTTTAAATGCCCACTCATCTCCATTATTATCTATTACAATTATATGGTCCTGGTCAATATTTCTATAATCCAAATAAATTTTATTATTTATTACATCTTCCGCAGTATAATTATAATCATATATTGTATGCCAATTTTTCCCTGCATCTGGGTATGGATTATTTGATGCTCTAACAGGTGTTACAGGAACCCCTTGTACTAATTCGATTAATGATTCGAATCCATTATTTGAAGTATTAGATTTAAGTTCATATTGGTCAAATGTACAATAGGTAATATTATTATTCTCTGTAGTAAATGTACAAAATCTTGGTATAGTTGCACTACTTGTGTATGTGTTAACTATATTACAACTTAATACCGCTGACCTAAACCATTTCATCTTATATCCAATAAGTTTAAATATACTTGCAGCATTTTTTCTTTGTGTTACTGTATTTGGGTATACTTCTAAAGACTGTATATCCAAATTATAGAACAGCATATCTCCTAATATTGACATTAATTTTACTAATACCATACCGAGGGTCATTTTCATCAGTAGTTTGCCATTTAGCTGATATACTTGGTATTGATTCTATTAGTTCTTCTAATATATTAGTATAATCTTTGCTGGTATATGATATTTTTTGTGCGGTATAATCTGTTTTTTCTACTTGATTTATTGCCATTAGTTCTCTACCTTTCTATTTAAAATTAAAAAAATATTATTGAATTACTCAATAATATTTTACTTATATTAAATATATCTATATTCTATCTGGATTATCTAATGTAGATATATCTAAATTATATTGATTTATTTCCCCAGTTTCTTTTATTGTATATTGTAAGTATATTTGTAAGGTCGTACCGTCATTAGTTATTGTGATATCACTTTCAGTCATATATATTCTTGGTTCATATTTATTTACCGCTTGTAATATATCTTCTATTATTAGTGGTTCAATTATTGCTCCTTGATATTGAAATACTCTATTTATTAAATTGCATCCCCATAGTGGGTCACCTAGTAATTCTCCGAGGACGTGTTCTTAGTAATATACCTAGACATTCGTTTATTGATTTAACATTCGAAGATAATTCTATTTTTTTAGAACTTCTATTTATTATTTGTGGAAAACTAAATGTATATTGTTTCATCCTAATCTACCTCCTGTTATATTATTATATGTATCTTGAGCTACTCTCTTAAACCAATTAGTAATATTACTAACTAGTTGTACTGATGAGGTGTCATTTGCCAATTTGTCTGCTACAGCTTTTTTAGTTAATCGTTCTGCCGTTTCTTGGGCACTAATTATATATGGTTCAGGATTCTGTACTTTTCCATTTATTCTTACCTCAAAGTGTAAATGCGGACCAGTTGAGTTTCCAGTACTACCAACATATCCAATAACTTGCCCTGCCTTAACTTCATCTCCGACACTTACTAGTTGTTCATTTTGATGAGCATAGCATGTCATTAATTCAGCTCGCTCTGTACTTTGAAGTTGAGTGAATTTTCCGTATGACCAATGTCCTGTTGTAGCTATTACTTTTCCTGGATGTGCAGCTATAATTGGTTCCCCTAAAGCATTACCGTTAGATAAATCTATACCACTATGCACATCTGACACAAGTTGTCCATTATTCCAGTAACTTCTTGGTCCAAATTTAGATGTTATTGTAGGACAAGTAGGAACTGGATGTAATAATTTACCGTCTAAATCTGATATATCTATACCATCTCCAAATAATAAAGTTGAAGATAATTCTCCTCTATCATATAATTGTTTAATATAATTATATGTAGTATTTCTACGATTTTCATATGAATAATAACTACCTAGATTTCTAGAACACCACAATTTAAAATCATTTAAAGCTCCCATAGTATCTTTATTACTAGCACAGATTTTAGATGCTTGTGCTTTTGTTGTGTTTAAATATAATCCATATTGATTTAATATATCTGCCAAAAATATTAATACAGCCGGATTCGATATATTATATGGTTCCCCCATTAAATGATTTAGTGTATCTAATGTGTCTTGTTGAGCATATTTTACTTGTACTTCTCTACTTGCTTTAGTAGCTAATATACTATATATCTTATTATATATATCTGAACCTTCGCTTGGTATAAATGTACTTTGATATTTATTTCTATTGGGACTAGATGAGTCTTTAGCAACACTATCTTTTAAATCTGCAAATAATGTAGTAGTTTTTGCGTAACTATTCATTAAATTTGTTACTTCTGAATCGCCTGATTTACATATTTGAAACATACAGTCATATGCTCTAGGTTCATGCCATTGAATTAATCCAATTGACCACCCACCATTATCAGCTGGATTTATTTTGGTAAACTTGGATGCTGGAATATTATCTGGATAATCTCCTAAAGCTATACCGACTTCGTTTAACATTATTATAGGCATAGTTTTTGCTAATAGTCCGGATGCACTTCCACTAAAACTGGTTGTAGAATCACTAGATGTATTTGAGGATAATACTCCATTTTGAATACCTAAAATTATGAAAGAATCACCCTCATTATTTATAAAACTACAGAAAACCTCATCCCCTTCATGTAAATCGTTTATTAAAGTTGTTGCCCATGGAAATAAAAATCTGTTATCATTATTAGCTTTATTATTATCATTGGAATAATTTTCAAATTCATTTAGATTTTCAAAGTGTAAGAATGGCACGAATATTTGAATTCTATCAGTACCATTAGGGTCCTGTGAACTATCAGTGTTTATTACAATTGCCTTATATATTGCATTATAATAAGATTCTTTGTTATTAATATCCATCTATATATCACCCCTTTACTCTGTATACACCAAAATATTTGCTGAATGAATGTATCCCGTTGTTCCATCGGTAGTTTTCACATAATAATAAGCTCCTACTGCATCAATTATATCAATTTTAGTTCCTTCAAATAAGACACATATATCATCACTATTAATTGATGGTTCTGTTTTAACATCTACACCGTTTACCAATACACCTTTTTTATTTTTAGCTTCTGACTGAGCTGTCCTACTATAAGATGTATTAGCAGTTCCCGATATTCCTGCATCATATAATATCTGAGAAGTGGAAGCATCTATCTCTGCCTGTCGTCTTTCCCATTCAACTGTTTGATTTTCTTGTTGATTTATATAAACTTCTTCTTGTCGTTTTAATTCGTCATTAATTAAATCATTAATTGTACTCTTAATTCTGTATACATCTAATGTAGTAGTATACACTCCATTTGTTGAAATATTATCTTCACAACCAGTTATCATGTATACTCCAGCTGTTCTACTAACTGTTTCAAGTATTCTAGGTTTAATTACTAACTGAGCTCCTAATGGAGGGTCAGCGGGAATTCCTAATAAAGTGAGCTGAGCATCAAATGGCGGTTGTACTGCTTGAGCTACACCAAGGTATTTATTTTCATTTATAGCTTTTAATGTGTCAGAATCAATTCTATATCCTTTTGTAGTTAGTAAATTTACCATATCAGCCTTATACATAGCCTTTCTGATTAAATATAATTTCAAGTCAACTTGAGGTGACCATTCTATTACAATGTTATTTTTATTCTGTAATCCCCATGTAATATCATAATCAATTTTCAGTGTGTTTTCTTCATCTAATTCAGTGGATATTACTTTCCCATCTTCTATAGTTAATGCGGGAGTTACATGTCGTATACGAATTATATGTTGTCCATCTACATCTTCCAAATACATTAAATATTTAGGTCTTTCTGCATAACTTAATTCGCTTAAAATATTCTCGTATTTACCTGATTTTACTTGTGATTTAGTTAATGGATATTCATCAAATAATTTAAGGCAATATTGCCAAGGTGTCATTCCACTAGCAGCTTCACATTGAAATCCATCTTCTACCTCTAAACGGTCTTTATATAATTCTTCAGGAATATCTATCAAGTAATGATATTTATTGGCAACAGGTGTGACATTTACTACATGATTAGGTGGATTTTCAGGGTCTCCGTAATATTTATATAAAGTAACTAATACGACATCGAGAATATTCCAATTTTCATGTGCAGGAAATGATTGAGTATTATCACAATCTGCGGATAATAAGGACACTCCAGTGAATGTATATGTAGCTAAACCAGAATTAAACTTAATATTACTGGTAGCACCTGTAATATAAAATTCGTAATTTGGTGAAATTAAATTAGTGTCACTTGTAGAGTTATATCCATATTGAATTTTCCCTCTCATGGCTTTATTACTATCCTCAAAATCTGTTGACATTGCTTGTGCTATATACTCATCTAACTGTTCTACAATATCTGCTGTATTTTGTCCCATATTAAATGGGTCATACTGTAGGACTAAGGTAAAGTCATTTGCAGTTCCTGCACATGATTTTTTCATATTTAAACTTGCTATAATATTTCTCTGTTTATCTGTACTATTAGTTGTAAATACCAATGGTTCATTTAACCCTATTTGAAATTTTATCCACACATCGTAAATAGGTCCATCATTTACTAACATATCTGCCACTTTATTCATATAATTTGTAAAATTAGTTGCCATTGTTTTTTGGTCTACAATTAAACCATCTCCTAAATTATTTCCGTGTTTTAAATTTTTCTTGGTATTCTGCATCCCATTGTGCTTCAGACATAGGGCTATTTGAATCAAAGTCATATACTTCGGTAGGAGTTAAGTTTACATATAGAGTATCATATTCTTCGGTTGAATTGTCATCCATCATCCAAGAATGTTTTTTATAAAAGTCGGATTTTTCGAACTCATTTAAAGCTTCCAGTGCTTTTTCTTTTACTTTGTCCATATAATTATTTACCACTTAATATACCTCCTTCATTATATAATGTAACTATTGGGGGTATACGTAGTTTAGTACCTACTGGTATATCAAATGGGTCTAATATATAATTTGCACATGCAATAATCCACCAATATCTTGCACTATTATAATAATATTCGGCAATTATATCTAAACGATTTTCAGTCTCCAAGGTTACAGTAAAGTATTCATCCTCATTAGAAAAATCTACAAATTTTTGAAACCAGCTTTCGTGATGAATTTTACCATCTTCTTCTTGTATAGTTCTCAAATTTTTATATCTACTTGTATTTTTATAATATACTTTAGGTAAATAATCTATATCTGCGAATATTTCTCTAGTTTGTGATAAGTATGCTGGTGATACATTTGATTTTAATTTTGTATATTGTGGTTTTATTTGCATTATTTTATTACCTCCTTACTGTTTAAGTTGTTCTGATAGCTCCACCCAAACTATTTCCATTACGTAAATTAGTTTTCCAATCAGTATCGCTTCTTCCTAATACATTACTATTAACTGTTGCTTGTGTTGGGAAATATGTATTATACGTATTTTGTGTACTAGCAGTACCTTGTGATTTTATACCACCGGCTCTTCCTAAAATCATATCTCTTGCTGACATTATAGTATCTGGGTAGCATTCCATGGCAATTGTAACTGTATTCCAAGCATAAAACGAATTAATTGTAGGCAATGTCCAACTTGTACTATAACTTGATACAAAACCTTTTAATATCATCTGACCAAATATAAAATAAGTTGTAGGTGGAATTAAACCCTTTGTAGTGTACTGAGGATAACAACTTATTTGTAGCATTTTATTTACATCTGTGTACCATGTTCGTGTATCAAATGGTCCTCCTGCTTGTTGTAGTTGTCTACCTGCTTGTTGTCTTCTACTATCAGAGGTAATATTTCGCATATCTTCTTTAGTTAATGAATAACTTCCAGTTAATAAATCTCTATGTAATGTCAAAGTGAAATTAACTGTTTTTAAACTGGTATTTGCATATGCGGCTAAAGGTGAACTTCTCCCTAATACATCTTGTGTAGCCCATTTAGCATTAATACTTTCTTGAACATTTTCTGGATACATAGGTAACTCTACTAGATATTCATAATCCCCAGCAATTCCGAATTGTCCTTGTTTACCATATTTAATCAACATATAACATTCCCATTCTTGGAAACCGTTGACTAGACCATTACTATTCGCCATATATATTGAATATTTATGATTTTTATAATTTTTTCGTAATTGTTCAGGTATTGTTACATTTACATCATATGTTCTCATATATTATTTGCTCACCTCCGATATATTACCATCACTGTTGACATCATCCTCTAACATTTTTTCTGTTTGAACATCTAACCATCCCAAATTGAAGGTTATCTTTAAATTACTTAAACTATGTGTTATACCATTAACTTCGTCTTGTAATAATTTATAATCATATTCATCGATTACACCATCTTTATTAATATCCATTCTTTCTAACATTAATTTAGAATATTTCTCGGCAATAGTTTCAGCTAATTTAATTCTATCTAGTTCATCAATAATACCATCTTCATTGGTATCTAAACGAAGTATTTCCTCTTCAGTCAATGGATATAATGTTGGATTTATTATATAATTAACAACTTTAGTATAATCTGTAGTATCATCTAAATATTCTCTTAATATTTCTAAATCCTTATTATCTATTTTATTATCTTTATTTAAATCTCCTGTAGTGTATTCAACTTTATTCCATTGATAGATTTTAACTAATTCTTTAACGTAATCATTGTAAAATCCACGCTGAAATACTTCTTTATCATATTTTAAATTTGAATAAATACCTTTCAATAATTTTTGAAGATAATCTATATCATCTTGATGACTATATTTATGAATTGCAATATTAAATAAATAATTAAAAAATTTCTCGTGTATTACCCAATCATTTTCTACAAACTCTAAATATGGTATATTCATTAACTCATTATAATGTCCATCAATAATTAATAAATTATCTACATTATCTTTAGCACTAAAATCTGTTTCACTTTCCACATCAAAATATGCTATTCCTAAGTCTCGAATATATGGGTCATTATTAATATATCTATATAGATATTCAGCATCTTTAACATTAATTTCCTTTAAATCTTTTTCAGTATCATCACAGCAATTCATTACAGCTAATTGTTTTGGTGTAGGTGTCCAATGATATTGTTCAGCATTTGGACCTTCATAAGTATATCTAGCTAATAAGTGATAATCTTGTAAATCGATTCTACCATCAAAATTTATATCGCCTTTAGCTAATTCTAAAGTTTTAATTGATTTCCCATCTAACTTATTATAATTAGATGGGCATTCTATACATAACCACTGAGCATCAGTCTCTCCGTCATAATCTTTTCCAGAACATGTATATTGGAATCCTTCTCCGTGGACGTAAATCATATTCAACTACATTAGTTAAATACATACTTGTAATATTTTTTTTCATTGTTACTGGTGAACATCCTATAACTAAATGTACTGTTTGAGTATTATTGTGTGCAATTGTGACTTTTTGTCCGTGGTTTACATTTGTATAATGCAATTTTATGTGTTTCAGTTGCATCCGGATTATTTGCCTGTGGGTCTGGATGAGGTTTGTCATCAGGTGTTTGCCCATTTCTATCTTTTATCTCGTAGTTATATAAAAAAGTCCCATCAAATTGATTGATAAATATTAGCATATCTTTATTTGGAAAATAATTTTTTCTATTACTTTTTCGTATAGCCAAATACATTCGATTTGAATTTAGATATTCATCAAATAAATCAATATCATCTTGATTTATAAATCCATCTACATTTAAATCAGCTTTTTTCATTATATCTTCATCATATATACTTCCATAATTAACAATATTAACTAATATTTCTCTATCTAATACATCTATATTACCATCTGAATTAATATCTTTACTTAAATCTAACCAATCATTTATTCCTGTTAATTCCCATCCAACAGATGCACAGTATTCTTTGAATTCATCAAGATTATTTTTTAAAAATTCAGATACAGTAGAATACATAACTCTTGATTGCCAGATGATAGTATCGTCTCCATATGATACATTAAAATTCTGATTCAATTCTGGGAATTTTTCTGTTATTTCTTTATCAACTTCAAACATTGTTTTTACATTTGGTAAATTTAGATAATCTATTAATTTTTGTAAATCATTTTTATCAAATTTTCCTAATATCGAGGTTGTATTACCAAATTCATTATTTAAAAATCGTTTTAAATATCTTGTATGAAAATTATCCATTCCAAATTTTATGTTCATTTAAATATTTACTCCTTTCTATGCAAAACTTTTTGTACTAGATATAGTTGTCATACTATTCATTAACTTATTCTGTACACTACTTAATCTAGTTTGTCCTGTTGAGATATTAATATTATTTATTGCATTTACTACACTATCTAATTTATTTAATAAACTTGTAGTTTGACGTTGTATTATAGCTTCAAAATTAATTGATTGGTGATTAGTTTCTCTATATTCTATAATTAAGTTCCTCAATTCATTAGCAGTAGATGCAGTTAATACAGCTTCATCTTGATGAAGTATTGCAGGATAGTTATCATATGGTACAGAAGATAATCCGTATCTATGCCAGTTTTCACCAACTTCTTCTTTCAATTTTGTCAAATAATTATCTGATAAACTAGATATTGGTGTACCATTTGAATCAATTGGTAACATATTATGATTTAACCTTTGACTTCCTGAAATAAAATATTCATTCCAATATTCCAAAGCCTTAGCTACACTAGGTGAATCCTCACTTTGCAAATATGATATTAAATTGGCATGTGACATTCCTATTGAACCTAAATTTGAAGAATTGGCATTATTATAATCTAACATTAATAGATATGCTAATGCTAGACCTTCAGCTTCTTTGGTGCTAAAGTTTAAATAATCTATGTGTGGATTTCCATTTTCATCGTATGATATAGTATTACCCTCACGTAATGCCCTATTAAATAGTTGAAAACGGTCACTTAATTCTCCACTAGTATTTCCTGTAATAGAATTTTTACCCCAATCAATAATATTGCCTACCTGAGAACCTAAATAGGTTGCAGCTGCTCCCCAAGATTTTAAACTAAAAACTCCATTATCTTCTATAATATCATCTAATGATTGACCAGATGTACGATATTCACTACGACCCTCGACAAAATTTGCTACTGAATTACCTTCATTTACAGTTCCTTCATTATGTAATTGACCAAGAGTATCCGCAAAACCACTTTTTTTATCATCTATAGCTTTTGCAACCTCGACAGCGATTACACCCGCTACAACTGCTCCAAGGGCGATTCCACCTCCAGAGGCTAAGATTCCCTTACCGGCTCCACCGAGACCTGCTAATTTTCCTATTCCTTTAGTAATAGTTCCAGTTAAGATTAAGTTGTATATACTTTTAATTGCAGTTTCAAGTACAGTTGAATATTCTCCCATCCATTCTTTTACTACAGCTAATTCTGTCATAAAGTTACCTAATGTCACATTTTGTAATTGTTTATTAGTTTGATTTTTATCTTTTAATGCAAATTCCTCATAAGCTGTTGATGCATATTGTTTTACTTGGTTATCTGATAGATTAGTGTTTTGAACACTTCCTGGAATTATACCTTTTTCATTTAACTTTAATCCAGTTTGTAGTCCTGCATAATCCAATCCTACTGAATTACCTATAGCTGAGGATGTTACAGAATTAAGTGCTGTATTGTATCCAGGTAATGTACTTGCCCAGAATTGATTATTTCCAGCGACCATTGCTGCAAAATCATTTAATTGTGTAGGATTATTTGGATTAATATTATTAACTATTGAATCAGTCATTATCATCTTTTCATAAGTTGAACCACTTGCTAACATATTATATCCATAATTTCGAGCTTTAAATGTAGTATTTATAATCTGATTTACTTGGTCAGGAGATAATCCTTGTGCAGCTAATTTATTTGCATATAAAGTCATTTCTTCTGAACTTTGTGCTAATTGCTGTAAAGCTGCATCTGACATAGGTTCCATAAAATCGACCATCTTATTTAATATGTCCTGTGTCATATAGTTGTTTCCAACTAGTTCATTATTAGCTAAATTTATTCCACGTATATCTCTTATAAATTTACCATCAACACGATTATCTATTAGTTGAATAGATTTAGACGTAGTATCTAAATATGGTACGATTTTATTTGTGACTACATAATCTATTGCTTTAGCATAAACATCTGCATCACTAATGTTTCCGTTAGAATCAAGTAAATTTACACCATTATTTGCCATAGAATTCCACATCGTTTGTAATTCATCAGCACCTACATTATTTAGTAATCCTCTACTAGTTAAATTACTTCGTATTCCTCGTTGCATAGTATAATATTGACTTTGTGATATTCCAGTTCTTACAGATATATTACTAAATGTTTCTTCAAATATTTCAGCTTGTTTATTTAAAGCTCTATTTGCCATACCAAATGTAGTGTCTAATAGTGTTTTAAATATATCTGATATAAAACTCGTAGATGTACCAAATGCTTTGACTGATTTATCAAATTGTTTTATATCTTTACTAAATTGTTTACTTAATTTATCATTAATTTCTTTATTCATTGCTTCAGTTTGTTTTGAAGTTAAACCAATGTAATTACCTTTAGAATCATATGCATTTTTATTAATGTATTCCGTAGTTAACTGACTTCTAGCGGCGTTCATTCTATTCATTAATTTTGTTTCTTGTTTATCTGCATACCAAGTAGATAAATTTTTATATTTATTTTGTTCACGTTGTATATCACGAAATAAACTCTCATTAGAACTAGTTAATACATCTGTAGATGTTAAATTTTGTTTGGTTTTATCTCCTATTTTATTCAATCGTTTTTGAAAATTGTCTCGTTGTTTCTCTATATCTTCTAATGTTTGCATTTGTTTTCGTGACAATTTATCGTGCTCTTTTTTCAATTTATCAATTTCACGGTCAGCATTAGCTATACCACTTAATAATTGGTTAATGTCATTACTATAATTATCTAAAAACTTATATCTATTACTATTTGATTTATTTGAGTAATATTTTTTATTACTTCTTCCGCCAATATTTCTGTATTCCATATATTACCTCGCTTTATGATTAATACTAACTTTAATAATATTTTACACATCTATCATAACTTTACAAATTTTATAAAATGTGATATAATATATATGATAGATATATATATTGTAGGAGGTGGTTAATATGAAAAAACCAAGTATTGGAGATTATAAATATCTAGGTAGAGATTGGAAAGATGCTAGATTAGAATATGAAAGAGATTTAATGTTATGGGAACAAACTGAAGCACTAAAAGAGGCTAATGAATTACAAAAACAACAATATGAGTACTCATCAAATGAGGTTTATGATAATAACTATGATTCAGACCATTATGATGTAGAATCAATAGAAGATATCAATGAAACTCCTAATGAATCTAATACAGCTTCAACTACATCTAATACTGATTTAGCTCAAATTCAATTAGCACAACAATTAAATATTAATTACTTATTAATTAGAAAATTATATAAAGTAATTGAAAACTATAAAGATAATTCAACTACATTTAAACAAATATTAACTACTTGGATTGAATTTAGACAAAATCATTATGAATATGACTATGAAGCTTTCTTGGAAGAATTTGATTATGATACAGTTATTACTAATAAATACTCAACTATTGATACTACAATTAAACCTAAAGTTACAGGTACTAAAGAAGATTATGAAAGAATGATTAAGAAATTAATTAGAACTATTATGAATGATGAAGGTTATGACCATGTAAGACAATTACAAATTGTAGGCTTATAAATAATAAAAACGGTTAGATTTAATTCTAACCGTTTTATTTTCTTTTTTGCTCTTCAATAGCTTTCATTTTTGCATCTAATTCATCTTTTTTCAACTTCATTAATTTTTTGAATATATATGTTCGTTCATATTCATCCATATCTTCTGTATCTTTATATGTAATCCCGTTGGATAGCTGACTAATTAAAATTTGTTGTGTCAATATATTATTAATATCTTCTTTAATAAATTCAATTGTTTTATCTGAAATTTCAAGTTTAGTTACTGGGATTAAATAATTCTCTTGTTATAGGTAATCCATGTTCTACTTCTCTATTACATTTAGGGCATCTTGTCTTTAATGTTTCTGTGAATCCATAAAGATTATCTAAATGACTAATAGCATTTTGTAAAACTCTGCTATCTATAATATCTAAATTATCCAAATATACTTCTTTTTCTTCTGATAATAATTTACGATTATCCACAGTATCTATATATAATAAAGCTCCGAGTGTATATAAAGTTTCACTTCTATCCGCATTAGGAAATTGATTGAAATAATCAATTAGGTTATCACTCATTTTAATTGTATCATTTATAGATGGATATTTTAATTGTATAGTATTTTGACTTATAGGTAATTTTATACTCATTTTATCTAAAATATCATCAGACAAATATTCTACTGGAACTTCTGATAAATTTACCTCATGTATAAATTCTGTACCGCAAGTTGGACATACACAAGTTACTTTATATTTATCGTTTAATAAGCTTAGACTTCTTAATCTAAACAATAATAAATTTGCATCTACCAATTTTAATTTACCAGCATCTACACCTTCAGTAGTTATACAAGCTTGTAGTAAATCTCTTCTAATTTTATCTTCACTTAAATTACGCATTCTAATTTTATCTTCTTTTGTAGTCATTCTTCTTAATGTAATACTTGCGGGAATATTTTCCTCTGGTTTATATACAAGACCTTTACTAGGTAATGCATATGTTTCGTGTGTTTTGATGTTTTTCACATCAATCATTAGTTCATTTTCATCTTGTTGTACCATAAATTTCTACCTCCTAAATTTATTTACAATAATATTTTACTATATGTTTTAAAATATTAAAAAGTCATCTGCGGAAAAATCATCATATAACTCTTTAATTTGTTGATTTGTAAGCTTTGTATTGGGGTTATCTGTCCTTATTTTATTTATAACATTTTGCATATTATTTATTTCATTTAAAATTTCATTTTGAACATTTTGTTCAGGTAGTACTTCTTGCTCATCATTACCCATAAATTGTATTCCTCCTGTTAAATTATTATTTGTAAATCCAAAGTATTGGTCAGCCACATTTTGATTTCCGCTAAGTGTAACAGAAGAATCATATAATGTAATTCCTTCCATATAATCTAATTCATTTATATCAACACTTATACTAGCATTATAAACCGAACCACACACACTATCCGCTAAGTCTTTACCTGTTGATTTTATGATTTTTCCATTAGCATCTTTACTAATTGATTGTGGTGGGTGGTCTATTTTACCTGTAGTAGCATTTCTTTCTAAGGCAGTAATTTCCTTAGTTAGCTCGTCTATATCTATCATTGAGATTCTTTTCTCAGTTAAAGCATTTCTAAACGTACTATATCCTTTATCATCTCTATCTAATGAAATTATAGTAGCTTTAAATCCATCCAATTCCATCTGTTGTCGCATATCTACTGAATTATAACCATCAAAACTTACTCCTGCAATATTCCAACCTAAATCATATTTCAAATAATGTATGAAATCTCTTATTTTTTGAAATGATATTTCAGAATTGGGTGGAGCTTCTATACCTACAGTAAAAACATGTTTATATATCATTTCCTTTATCTGTGATTCATTACCTTCTGTATTATATCTACTTTGGTCTTTATACCCTAATACTGCTACAGCACTTATACCTGTTCTATCTCCATTTTTAGATAAATCGCAATGTATATATATTTTTTTACTATACAAACTTTCTGGTATTAATTCTGGGATAAAATATTCTTTTATTGTCAATAAATCGTACATTCCTATTTCTATTATATCTTTTTTAAATGGATTAATATTTAATTTATTAAATGTTTGAGATAATATGGTGTATTGTATATATTTATATGCACTTTGAATAGCAACACCTGCATAATCTATTAGAGCTCTATTAAGGTCTAATTCGAAGTCATGCTTTAATTCTAGAGGAACATCTATTACTTGATAACCTCGTCTTTCGGCATCATTTATAACATCTGTTGTAACATTTTCTCCTAATATATAACTTTGTAACACATCATTTCCTACGGCTAATTTGAACCATTTTCCTGACCACTTATGTTTAGGTAAAACTTCCCATTGTTTATATCTACTTACATGTGTTCCGTGGTTCATTTTCATTATCACGTATAAAACTTTCTAGTACAGCATTTGTAGCTTTTGCAGATGATACAAGATACATTCTTCCTTGTATAATACCATTCATATTAAAACGAGAACCTAAACGTACGTGCAATTGATTGTATACTTCCATCATTTTAGATAATTGATAATTTGCATCATCGTTTTTACCAAATGAAATCTCATCCATAATACAGTTATGTACTGCATATAAAGTACTCACATCATCATTACATATCATAAAATTATGTGTTTCCGGAACATTTACAACATCGTATACAGGTGTTTCTTCAGCTAGTTGTATCTTTTTAATAGCTTTAATTTTCACTTATTCCACCTGCTTTCTTTTTTAAATAAACTTTACCTTCTTTATATCCATCATTTATATAATCTTTATATTCATCAGATTTTACAAAATAATTATCAATACCATCATTTACCCAAAATCTATTAGATATTGCATCTAGTTGTGCATATGTTTTTGGTAAGGTTTTTAATCTTTGTTTTAGTTCATCACAAGCTTTACCCTTTTGTTTTCCGCCTGTATATTGATTATATCCATTCGGTAATAGACTATTATACTTATTAATATAATATCGTTCCCTATCATCTAATACTTCTGGTGAACAATATTCTAAAATTTCAAAATGATAATATTCTTTTCCATACTTTTCAATATCTTCATTTATTATATCTATAGGTGAATGTAGATGTTGATATAATCTTGTTCTTAAATTCTGTGACTGTCCTATATAACTTCTATTAGTCTTACTATTATATAATCTATATATACCGCAATTTGTATTAATTGTATAGATTTCATCGTTAAGTGTTAAATCTTGTACTTCTTTATATTCACCATTAACTAACATAACTTTATGTTCTGGAGTACATCTAAATATAAACCCATCTTCTAATTCTATTTCATATAATTCCGTAACTTTTTTTGTTTCAATCACTTCGACATTATCAGTTAAACTAATGTTGTTGTTTTTATCCTTAGTATATACTTGAATAGGTTTCCCAACTAAATTCTTAATATATTCAGGTCCCACATTAGTTAGTATTTTGGTGTTACCATCTAAACAATACATACATGCTGAACCTAAAGCATGTTGTAAGTTAGAACCTTTATCAAATCTAATATTTTTATTTGGCACATATTCTAAATACTTTTTTCCAGATATAGTACCTCTAGCTAAAAACCATGGACTACTTTGTATAGCTCTTTGAAATCTTGAATATGCAGTTCTTTCTGATAATTTTAAAGTTAAGTTAAAGAAAAACATATATATTGTATCATCACCTAAACCATAAAATCTAGATGGATTTTTTAAACACATTAATTTATATAAATCATAACATAAACTATATACAACTGCTTGAGTTTTTCCAGTTCCTATACTTCCGAGTTATACACCACTGATTAATAGCATTTATAGGGTTATGAATATATTGTATTTCATTTTTCCAAGTTTCATATATATCTTTACCATGATTTGTATATGCTCCTAAATATACATCAGATGTAAAAAATGTATACAAATCAACAGGTATCTCATCATAATCCTCATAGTATAATTCTGTAAGATTTTTTGATTTACCTTTATTTGATACATCTACTAAAATTTGTTTAACTACTGCTCGTTCTTCTGGTGTTAATTTGTCTAATAATTCTAAATTATTATATCCCAATGTTCTACCTCCTTGAATATAACTAATTCTCATTAATTATTTTACAAAATATATTCTGAGGTATTTACACAAATTAAAAAACCACCAAACATATAAAGTCTGGTGGTAATATTTTATTTATTATTCATATAATATTTTAAAATACATATATCTCTTTTTATTATGATTTTAGTTGAATATATACTACTATATTCTGAGGCTTTTAAATGGTCATAGCAATTAGTCATATAGTTTAATGCTTCTTCTAATGTTAACCAACATATTTCAGCACCTTCATCTATTTCTTTTTGAGTTAAATGTAATTGTTTAGTATCTTCTTTTACATTAGCACTGTATATATATGATGTTTGTTTAAAATTCATTTTACCTCTATATTCTTCTATATAACCTAATAATTGTGGTGTGTCAATAATACATCCAGATTCTTCCAAAGTTTCCCTTAGTAAGGCTTCTTCTAAACTTTCACCTTCATCTACTCCACCACCAATTAGCTTATATTCATTTTTATTTTTCTT